>ERZ1066122.35-NODE-35-length-165749-cov-14.640228_pt1 | contig 165749 bp, 142 predicted proteins | sample MGYA00382769_ERZ1066122 | MGnify/ENA primary metagenome ERZ1066122 (study PRJEB33369, sample SAMEA5778352) | biofilm metagenome | biome: Industrial cooling water; feature: Water cooling tower basin; material: Biofilm | place: United Arab Emirates | collected...
ACCCGAGAAGGTGCCACCGTCTGCCGTTCATTTCCACACTTTTTGATTGTACCTCTGCTTTGTGGCGTGCTCATCGTACGGCTCATCTTTTCGTGGAGCTTTAATGCAGCGTCTCCGGTTAGCCCTCGCGGTCCTTGTGGCTTCTTTCGCTAGCTCAAGCACATTGCTGGCGCAGACGAACGTTTCGCCGAATCTCGGCGCCGGTGTCGGTTCGTTTGTGACCGATAGGTACAATCCCGCGAGTTTTTCGGTGGTTGATGGCGTGCAGGGGCGCAACGACGTGCTTCAGATTGGAATCGACCAAACAACCGACCTGGCAAATCGCCCTGGAGGGTTTCAGTCAACGTTTTACAACACGCAAGGCAAAAAGATGAACACGGATGTACCGGGCTCCTGGTACTTCGAGTCCGACCTCTTTGTCGACGCAGGTTGGAGAGACTCAGGGTCGGGCTATGTGCGAACCGACATCTGGGCGACCGCGACCAGCGATGCGGCATTCAGTTCGCCCTCCGCGTACCCAATTCTTGGATTTACCAACTACGGTGGTGCCGGGCGCTTCCGAGGATATGACATCAATACCGGGCTTTGGGTCGACTATGCCGGAGCGGTCAACTACGACGCGTGGAACACGCTCAGGATGGCGTTTGATGCCGGCACCAACACGTTCAGCTACAGCGTGAACGGGGTTCTTTTTTCATCGATCGTAGGCGCCGGTCCCTCGACTGGTGTTTCAGATGTGATGTATCAGGCATACAACTTCAACGACGCTTCGCTCAACGTGTCCGGTAACCCAGCGTACACCGTGAGTTGGTCGAACACGCCGGCGACTGTGCCCGAACCATCTGGCGCCGCGCTGCTCCTTGCCGGCTTCGCGGGCCTGGCGGCTGTCCGCCGTCGCCGTACGGTCTGAGTTCAAGTCGCAGTTCGCTTTCGGAATCCGCCGCAGCCACGCAGGCTGCGGCGGATTCTTTTTGCTCCCCCCACCCCAGACCAAGACCCCGACCCCAACCCCGACCCCAACCCCGACCCACAGCCTGGGCGGACGACCCCGACTGCGGTTTGACCCCAACCGCGGTAGCTGCCCACGACTGCGGTAGCAGTCCACGACCGCCCTGTCGGTAGCCCAGACCGCGGTAGCGGTTCCGACTGCGGTTGCAGCGCCCCGACCGCCGTGGCAAGTCGACTGCAGTAGCTGTCAACCCCGACTGCAGTACCTTTCCACAATGAATCTCGAAATCGTCACCATCGGCGACGAGCTCCTGCTCGGCTTCACCATCGACACCAACGCCGCCCATCTCGCCCGCGAATTCGCCGCCCTCGGCGTTCGCATCGTGCGGCGCACCACCTGCGGCGACGACGCCGACGCCATCCGCGACGCCGTCCGGCAGGCCCTGGAGCGTACCGGCGCCGTCATCACCACCGGCGGCCTCGGCCCCACCGCCGACGACCAGACCAAGCCCGCCATCGCATCCATCTTCGGGCGTGGCATGGTGATGGACGAGACCATCCTCGCCAATCTCGAGGCGCGCTGGCAGAAGCGCTTCGGCCACGCGCTGCCCGTGAGCAACCGCCAGCAGGCCCTCGTCCCCGAACACTGCACCATCCTCGAAAACCGCCACGGCTCCGCGCCCGGCATCTGGCTCGAGGACGAACGCGGACGCTGGGTGGCCATGCTGCCCGGAGTTCCACGTGAAATGCGTGGCATGCTGGCCGACACCATCCTGCCGCGGCTGCGTGACAGACTGCCGCAGAACGGCCCCGTGGTGCGCGCGCGCACGCTGCGCACGGCCAACATCGCGGAGTCGGCGCTGGCCGACCGGCTGGGCGATCTCGCCCGCGGCGTGGATGGCCTTTCGCTGGCCTATCTGCCTGGCAACGACGGGGTCGATTTGCGACTCACGTCGTACGACAGTCCCGCGGCGGAGACCGAGCGCGCGCTGCGCGCCGCGGCCGACAAGGTCCGCGAAAAGGTGGGTCGCTTTGTGTACGGCGAGGGCGACGATGATCTCGCGGCCCTGATGCTGGCTGAGGCCGGAGGGCGCGGTGACACGATGGCTGTGGCCGAGAGCTGCACGGGCGGCCTGTTGGGCATGCGGCTCACGGCGGTCCCCGGCTCGAGCCGCGTGTTTGTGGGCGGCACCATCGCCTATGCGAACGAGGTCAAGATCCGCGAACTGGGCGTGGATGGCGCCGTCATCGAATCGCAGGGGGCGGTGAGCGAAGCCGTGGCGCGCGCCATGGCCACCGGCGCGCGGCTCCGATTCGGCAGCAGCATTGGTATCGGCATTACCGGCATCGCCGGCCCCGATGGGGGATCGGCCGAGAAGCCGGTGGGTACTGTATGGGTGGCGGTCGATTGGCGCGGGGAGCTGCGTGCTGCGCGCGCCGTGCTGCCCGGCGACCGTGGCGAGATCCGCTGGCGTGCGAGTCAGCTGGCTCTCGACCAGCTGCGCAAGCTCTACGCGCGCGACGAGGACGCCACCGGCTGGACCGCCCGCGGCAGCTGACGAGTGCTGACCGCGAGGGGCCGGGATCGCAGCGCGGCCCCGGGCCTCGGTTGCCGCAGGCCGGCGAGACGCCGAACTTACCCCTATCCGATTCCGGTAACCTTTGTCCCCGGCTTCGCGTACGGGGACCTGTCACTGTGGGACCAACAGCCCGTGCCTCGCGCCAGTCTGGCGCCGCGCGACCGGCGGTCCCGTCCGATTTTCAGCCCAGACCGACCCGATGACTGATTCCGCCACGGATCCGATCGACCCCACCGTGACCTCCGACGCCCAGCTTGGCGACGCGCAGGCCAGCGACGCAGCGGAGGACGCCATGTCGCCGGACGACGTGATGTCTCCCGATGCCGCGCAGCGCGAAATCTCCGATCTCAGGGACAAGCATCTGCGCCTGGCCGCCGAGTTCGACAACTTCCGTCGCCGCGCGGTCAAGGAGCGGCAGGAGGCGGGCTGGCGTGCGCAGGGTGAGCTGGTGCGCGGTCTGCTGGACGTGCTCGACGACATCACGCGCTTTGCCTCGGTCGATCCGTCCACGCTCGACAGCAAGACGGTGGTGGACGGCATTCAGCTCGTCGAGAAGAAGCTGCACAAGTCGCTGGCCGGACATGGCTTCGAAGTCATCGACGCAACCGGCAAGCCCTTCGATCCGGCGCTGCACGAGGCGGTGAGCACGGCGCCCGCCGCATCGCCTGAGGAAGACGGCCTGGTGGCGGTGTGTTTCCAGGCGGGATATGTGATCAACGGCCACGTGCTGCGTCCCGCGCGCGTCGTCGTGAAGCAGTGGAACGGGAACTGACCCGCGCAGCCATCCATGGCGAATAGCCCCGACTACTACGCGATTCTCGGTGTGTCGTCGTCAGCCACCGCTGACGAGATCAAGAAGCAGTATCGTCGTCTGGCCAAGCAGTATCATCCCGACGCGAATCAGAACGACCCCAAGGCATCGGAGCGCTTCAAGGAAATCTCCGAGGCGTACAACGTGCTGGGCGACGCCGACAAGCGAAAACAGTACGACGAGATGCGGCGGCTCGGTGCCTTTGGGGGCATGAGCGGCTTCGGTGGCGCGCGCCCGTCATCGCGGCCGGGTGGCTTTGGCAGTACGGGTCCCGGGCAGTCGGGTGCGGGCACGTTCACCGATTTCGACGTGGGTGGGCTCGGTGGACTTGGCGATCTGTTTTCGTCGATGTTTGGCGGCGCGGCTGGTGCGGCGCGTGCGCGCGGCAAGGGCCCCGAGCGTGGGCAGAGCATCGAGCAGACCGTGCAGGTGCCGTTCCGCACGGCCGCGGCCGGTGGCAAGGTCCCGGTGGAGCTCGAGGTCAACGAGGAGTGCGCGGTGTGCCGTGGCAACGGCGCCGCGCCCGGCGCGCAGATCAAGCCCTGCAACGAGTGCAACGGCCGCGGCGTGATCTCGTTTGGTCAGGGCAGCTTTGCGGTGAACCGGCCCTGCCCGGTGTGTGTGGGTCGCGGCAGTGTGCCGTCGGAACGTTGTCCCACCTGCCGTGGTACGGGAGAGGCACGGGTGCGTCGCACGGTGCTCATCTCGGTGCCGCCTGGTGCGGAAACGGGGCACAAGGTGCGACTGCGCGGTCAGGGGGGCAAGGGCGCGTCGGGCGGGCAGGCCGGCGATCTTGTCATCACCTTCGACGTGCAACCCGATCGGTTCTACAAGCGGGACGGTCTCGATCTCATTGCCACGGTGCCCATCAACATCGCGCAGGCCACGTTGGGTTCGCGCATCAGCGTGAAGACCCTCGACGGCAAGAAGGTGGCATTGCGCATCCCGGCCGGTACGTCGGCCGGTCGTCGCTTCAAGGTGGCGGGACAGGGCATCGAGAAGGACGGCAAGCGTGGAGACCTGCTGGTGGAGATCACGATCACCGTACCGGAGTCGCTCACCGAAGCGCAGGAGAAGGCCATGCGGGAGTTTGCGGAAGCCAGTGGGTTGAAGTTCTGATGCCATCGGCGCGGAAGTCGGTGAACCTGCTGGCGACGTTGCTGACGACGGCCTGTGTGGCGCAGGTCAGCAGCGCGAGCGCGCTGCGTGCGCAGGCGGCGGAGCCGGTGGCGATGCAGGCGGGAAGCGCGCGGGTGGCCAGGGACACGGTCACCCGTACCGCGCCACGCTGGAATTTCGATCAGTGCATGGGCGGCCTCACGTACGGTGCGCCGTTCAAGTTTGCCCTCGCCTATGGCATGGGCTACGTGCGCGAGAGCGAAACGACCGACTGGTGTTTCCTCGGCGCAGCCAAGGTGGGTTTGGGCGGCGCGAGCTTCAACGTGGGCCTCGCCAACTCGCTTGGCCACTGGGGCAGTGGCACGGCGGTGACGGCGGGTATTCTCCGCACCTTCGACAATCCGCTCGGCGCGTTGGCCAAGCGCACGTATGTGGGCGGCAGCGTGCATCTCTGGCCGCTGCTCGCGCTGGGTGGTGAAGTGGGCTACTACGTGCCGCTGGGCCGCGATGCGCAGGGCGAGCGTGGCAAGGGCATGGTGACCTGGTCGGCGGGTTTCGGGTTTTAAGCACGTAGTGCGCAGGTCAGCCCGACCCGCGCTGTCGCGGTCGCGGTCTGTTCGCACGGACATCACGCATGCCTTCCTGGTCCATCGTTTCTGCGGCGCCGTCGCCCTGTCTGCGCGAGGCCATCATTGGCGACTACGTCGCGTGGGTTGAGCGATTCGATGTGTCCATCGTGCGCCGCGAGACGCCGTCGCTGCTGGTGCCCTGTGTCATTCCGTTCGGCGCGGTCTATTCGCTGCGTGATGCGCATGAGCGCACGGCGGAAATTCGCGGCAGCCTGATCGCGGGACCGTACGATTGCTGGGTGGACGTGCGCATGCCGACCGTCAGTGTGGCCTTGCAGGTCAACTTCTCGCTGCTGGGTGCGCGTCGTCTGTTGGGCTGTCCGATGCACGAGATCACCAATGCCATCATCGATTTGCCGGCGGTGCTGGGGCCCGAGGGTCGCCAACTGGTGGAGGACCTTGGATCGGCGCCGGATTGGCCCACCCGTTTTGCCTTGCTTGATGCAGCCCTCGTGCGGCGCTGGATGAGCAGTCCGCGCATTCCGGCCGCCATGCGCTGGGCGTGGACGCAGCTTGGATTGCCGGCGGGCTGTGCGAGCACCGATGCGGCGGATCCGTTGGCCGGCGAGCTGTCGCGCGCGCGCCCGGTGCTGGAGGTGGCGCAGTCGCTTGGGTGGAGCAACAAGAAGTTTGCGGCCCTCGTGCAGGACGCCACGGGCTTCACGCCGCGTCGCCTGCTGTCGGTGCATCGGGTGGAGCGTGCCACGCATGCCTTGCGCGCCCGCCCCGAGACATCGCTGAGCACCGTCGCGGCAGCGGTGGGCTACGCCGATCATGCGCATCTCACGCGTGACGTGGTGGCGTTTACCGGGATGACGCCCTCGCGGTACAAGACCCTGGCAGGAACAGAGCTGATGGGATTGCCGCTGCCGGGCGAATAGGGGCGGCGGTCGGTTGCTGTCGGTGGCGCGGCACGCTGCCACGCGCGTGCATCCTGACAGCCGAAACATTCAAGCCTCGCGGCCGGACGTTCCCCAGATTCATCGGACGCACTTCATCATCTCCTCTGACCTGCGTCCCGTCATGCGTCCCGTCATGTTGCATTGCTATCCCTGTCTCACCTATGCCGATCCCGACGCCGCGCTGGTGTTTCTGCGGGAGGCATTCGACTTCGTCCCACTGGTCGTGCATCGTGATGCCGAGGGCCGCATTGCGCACGCGGAGGTTGCGCGCGGGTCGGTGGCGCTCATGATCGGTCCGCCGCGTGCCGAGAGGGGGTGGGCGGCGGCGAGCAGCCTGCCGCAGCGTCACGCGTCGCTGTATGTGGCGCTGGTTGCGGCGACATCGCACGACGTGGATGCCCTCTGTGCGCGCGCCTGGGAGGCCGGCGCGCTGGTAACCCGCCCTCCGGAGGACACGCCGTACGGCACGCGTGAGTTCACGGTGCGCGATCCCGAGGGGCAGGAGTGGCATGTCGGCAACTATCATCCGCTGGGGAATGCCAGCACCGAGGTGTTGGTTGATGCCGATGCACATGCCGATGCACTTGCCAATGTGGGTGACGATGCGCGGAGCATGTCCACGATGGAGCACGCGTCGTCATGAGCGTCGCTTCGTCGGTGGACGTGCTGGATCGTGTGCGCGCGCTCTGTCTGGCCCTGCCCGACGCTCATGAAGTCGAGGCCTGGGGTGAGCCCACGTTTCGTGTGCGCAACAAGCTCTTTGCCATGTATGCGAGCCCCGGCAATCATCATGGGCGCGGGCGTCCGGCGGTGTGGATCAAGGCCAAGGCGGAGAATCAGCGTCTGCTCATGGAGCTCGAGCCGACCCGCTACCATGCGCCGCCCTATGTCGGGCCCTCGGGCTGGGTGGGCATGTGGCTGGACAAGCGGCCCCGCTGGCGCGAAGTGGAGGAGTTGCTGCGGGACGGGTATCGCCAAGTGGCGCCCAAGCGATTGCTGCAGGCGCACGGGCTGTGACCTGAGCTGAGTGGGGCCGGGTGTGGCCGCCAGGGTCACACAGGAGGGGAGTCAGGGGGCGCGCAAGGGTCGCGCAAGGGCCGCGCAAGGGTCGCGCAACGGCGGTGCAGGGCATAGGTTCGCGCGCATGACGGAATCGGCATCCCAGTCCCCGCCATCGTCCGGCGCACCCGCCCCGCGCTCCTCGCCGCTGCGTTCGGTGGGCGTGCAGGTCACCCTCGGTCTCGTGCTGGGCCTTGCCCTCGGCATGCTGCTCGCGCGCGAGGGCGCGCCTTCGGCGTTCACCACGTCGCTGCTGGCCGTCCTCGATGTGATCGGCACGGCATGGATCAACGCGGTGCGCATGACCGTGATTCCGCTGGTCGTGCCGCTGCTCATCGTGGGGGTGGCGGGCGGCGGTGATCTGCAGATGACGGGCCGCGTCGGGGCGCGGGCGTTTGGCTGGATGCTGGCCATGCTGGTGGCCTGCGCGGTCATGTCGTTGCTGGTGGCGCCGGTGTGGTTCGAGTCCCTCGCGCTCGACCCCGCAGCCACGGCGCGTCTGCGGGAAACGGCGCGCATTGAGGTGCCGCCGGCCGATGCGCTGTCGCTGCGCACCTGGGTGCTGTCGCTCATTCCCATCAATCCCATCAAGGCCGCCGCCGACGGCACACTGCTGCCGGTGGTGCTGTTCACGCTGCTGTACGCCTTTGCGCTGGGCCGTGTGAACGAGGGGCCGCGCACCGCGCAGCTGGCGTTCTTTCGTGGCATGGCCGACACCATGCTGGTGGTGGTGCGCTGGATGCTCGCGCTGGGCGGCCTGGGCATCTTTGCGCTGGCCACGGTGCTGGGGCACAAGCTCGGCGCGAGTGTGCTGGGCGCGATTGCCTTCTACGTGATGGTGCTGGTGGTGCTGCACCTCGTGGCCACGGCGGCCTGTTATGTGCTCATTGCGCTCTCGCGTCGCGTGCCGCTGCGCGACTTTGCGCGCGCGCTGCTGCCCTCGCAGGCGGTGGGCATGGGTACGCGCAGTTCGCTGGCGGCGCTGCCGGCCATGGTGAAGGGCGCCACCGATGTGCTGCGACTGCCGGGCACGGCCACGGGGTTCGTGCTGCCGCTCACGGCCTCGGTGTTCAAGCTCACGAGCGCCGTGTACTGGGTGGTGGGCGCGCTGTTCGTGGGCGCGCTGTATGGCATTGAGCTGAGCACGGGCAGCCTGGCGCTGGTGGCGGCATCGAGTGTGGTGCTGAGCTTCAGCACACCGGGCATCCCGAGTGGCGGCATGCTGCTGCAGGTGCCGCTCTACACCAGCATCGGACTGCCAATCGAGGGCATCGGCATTCTCATTGCGCTGGACACGCTGCCGGACATGTTCAAGACGCTGCTGAACGTGACGGCGGATATGGCAGTGGCCGTGCTTACAGCGGAAACGCAGTAACTGCCACTGCAGTCGCGGGGAAACTGCCACTTCGGTCATGGATGGCCACTGCAGTCTGCACGACCGCTTTGGCGGCGCCAAAACCGCGGTGGCTGTCCACGACTGCGCTTTCAGTTCCCGCAACTGCAGTGGCAGTCCACGACCGCACGAGCGGTCAAGAAAACTGCGGAAGCACACGCCGCCCCTTCTCGATCACGCCCCCACCCAACACCACCTCGCCGTCGTACAGCACCACCGACTGGCCCGGCGAAATGGCCTGAATGGGCTCGTCGAGTGCCAGCTCAATCCCGCGGTCATCGATGCGCAGCACCGTGGCCGGCGAGGGCTTGGCGCGATTGCGCACCTGCACCTGCACCGCGTCACCAACCTGCGGCGCATCGGCCATCCAGTTGAGTTCGCGCGCCTCGAGACCACGCCCCAGCAGCGCTTCGCGCGGCCCGATCACCACCGCGCGTTCGTCGGGCACGATGTCCACCACGAACATCGGCGCGGCAAAGCCGCCCGGCAGGCCGCGGCGCTGTCCGATGGTGTAGCGCGCAAAGCCCTCGTGCTCGCCCACCACCTCGCCGCTCACCAGGCGCAGTGGCCCTCGCTGCAGCGCCGGCGCGTCGGCACCCAGATGCTCGCGAATCACGCGCACGTGATCGCCGTCGGGCACGAAGCAGATGTCCTGGCTTTCGATTTTTTCGGCCGTGCGCAGACCAAAGCGCCGCGCGATCTCGCGTGTCTCCGCCTTGGTCTGTGTGCCGATGGGCAGCACCAGACGCTCCAGCACGGACCGCTCGATGCCCCAGAGGAAATAGCTCTGATCCTTGCCCGCGTCGCGGCCGCGCAGCATGACCGCCTGGCCATCGCGGCGGCCGATGCGCGCGTAGTGCCCGGTGGCCAGCCACGGCGCGTCGATGGCGTCGGCCTTGGCCAGCAGGTCGCGGAACTTGGTGAAGGTGTTGCAGCGCACGCAGGGAATGGGCGTGCGGCCGCGCGCGTACTCCTGCACGAAGTCGTTCAGCACATCCTGACCGAATCGATCGACCAGGTTGGTGACATAGTGCGGAATGCCCAGCGTCTCGCACACGCGCCGCGCATCGCTGGTGGCATCGAGCGAGCAGCACGGCCGGTCGGGCACGTCCGCATCGTCGCCATGCAGCTTCATCGTCACGCCCACCACATCGCAGCCGGCGTCCACCAGCAGCGCGGCCGCCACCGACGAGTCCACGCCGCCACTCATGGCCACGAGCACCCGCTCGCCCTTGGCGGGCAGCGGCGTGTCGAGCGACGGGAATGTGGGCGAGTAGATCATGACAGGCGAAACGAAAGAGAGAACCGCGCGATCAGAAGTCCACGACGGCGAACTGCGCCTGCGCGCGCGGCGCACGGGCCTTCTCGGCCAGCGTGGCCAGGGCGTCCACCGTGCGCGTCACACACTCGGGCGTGGAGAGCACACCGAAGGACAGACGCAGCGCCGCGTTGGCCAGTTCCGTGGGCACGCCCATCGCCGTGAGCACGTGGGAGGCCGACACGCTGCCGCTCTGACACGCGGAGCCGGCACTGCAGGCGATGCCCCGCAGATCGAGCGCCATGAGCAGCGACTCGCTGTTGGTGCCCGGAATGGAGAGGTTCACGATGTGCGGCGCCGTGGGCGCGCCCTCGCCGTGAATGACCGCGTCGGGCACACGGGCGCGGAGTGCCGTCACGAAATCGCGGCGCAGCATCTCGAGCCGCGCCTGCTCGGCCTCGTGCTCGGCCAGTGTGAGTTCCGCCGCCGTAGCGAGGCCCACCGCGAAGGCCACGTTCTCGGTGCCGGGACGCCGACCACGATCCTGCGAGCCGCCGTGAAACAGCGGCGAGAGTGGCGTGTCGCGGCGGATGTACAGCGCGCCGATGCCCTTGGGGGCGCCGATCTTGTGACCGGAAATGGTGAGCAAGTCGAAGGGCGTGCGCCGCGCGTCGATGGAGACCTTGCCGAAGGCCTGCACGCCGTCGGTGTGAAACACCGCGCCTGCGGCCTTGGCGGCCTGCGCCAGCGCAGGCACGTCCTGCACCACACCCACCTCGTTGTTCACCCACATCACGCTGGCCACGGCCACCGTGTCGTCGAGCAGCGACAGAAAGTGTGCGTGGTCCACCACCCCGCGAGCGTCCACGCGCGCCAGTCGCTCGTCACCGCCTTCCTGCGCCACCTGATGCGCCGCGGCCAGCACCGCCTTGTGCTCGATGGGGGTGGTCAGCGCGGCGCGTCGCCCTTCGCTCTGGCGCGTACGGAACACACCCAGCACGGCGAGATTGTCGCCTTCAGTGCCGCCTGAGGTGAAACAGACTTCGTCGCTGTGTGCGCCAAGACAGGCGGCCACACGCTCACGCGCTTCGTCCAGCGCAACCCGCGCTTCACGGCCCCAGCGATGCACGCTGCTGGGATTGCCGAAGCGCGGGCCGAAGAACGGCGCCATGGCAGCCATGACCTCGTCGCGCACCGGGGTCGTGGCGGCGTGGTCGAGATAGATGGGGGTGGTGGACATCCCTGAAATGTAGCTAAGCGGCTACAGTGGTGGAACTTAGGCCGGTAGATTGGACGGGAAAATCGGGACGGAAAGCGGAACTTCGGCGCGGTTCGTCCCGTAGTGTGAAGGGTCCATTCGCCCCGATCATGTTCACGACCTGCATTCACTGCACCCAGTCCCTCGGCCAGAACGAAGCCTTCGAAGGGTTTCCCGTGGGCTCCCGTCTCGCGTTCGACGCGCGGCGCGGGCGTCTGTGGGTCATCTGTCGCTCCTGCGCGCGGTGGAACCTCTCGCCGCTGGACGAGCGCTGGGAGGCCATTGAATCCATGGAGCGGCGTTTCCGTGACTCGCGGCTGCGCGTGAGCACGGACAACATCGGCCTCGCGCGGCTGCGTGAGGGGGTGGATCTCATCCGCATTGGCGAACCGCAGCGCCCCGAGATGGCGGCCTGGCGCTATGGCGATCAGTTCGGCACGCGGCGCAAGCGGCAGATGCTGGTCACCGGCGCGGTGGTGGGCAGTGCGGCGGCCGTGGTTGGTGGCGTGATGGCCATCGGTGTCAGCATGGGCGCCTTTGCCGGCGTGTGGGGCAACGGCGCCATCTGGCAAAGTCTCATTCACGGCAACCAGAGCAAGTCCATCGGTCACGTCAAACTCGATGACGGGCGTCTGGTGGAACTGCAGCGCCGTCATGCGCGCATGAGTGCCCTGGTGCGTGGTGAGGACGGGGGGCCGCTGCAACTGCGGCTCGAAGCCAAGACGGGCACCTACCTGCTCACCGGAGAGGCGGCCATGCGTGCCGCGCAGCGCATCATGCCGGCGGTCAATCGCTTTGGCGGCTCGCGCACGCAGGTGCAGGACGCCGTGCAGTTCCTGGAGGCGGCGGGTGACCCGATGCGCGTCTGGACCACGGTGCAGAACAATCACGGATGGAAGCCCGGTGACCGCCGCTGGGGCGGTGACTCGACCGTGTGGAAGGGCAACAACAAGCGCGAGACGGTGCAGAAGCTGCCGGGCGCGTTGCATACCCTCGACGTGCGCTCGCGTCTCGCCCTCGAGATGGCGCTGCACGAGGAGACCGAGCGGCTCGCCATGGAAGGTGAGCTGCTCGCGCTCGAGCGCGCGTGGGAAGAGGCCGAGGAGATTGCGCGCATCGCGGACAACATGTTCACGCCGCAGGCGGTGGAGCAGCGTTTGCGCGAGCTGCAGAGTGGCGAGTCCGTCACTCGTGACAAGGCCTGACGCGGTATCTTTGGTCCATGTACAGCACCTGCATCCACTGCGCCAAACCGCTTGGTGCCAACGAAAGCATCGAGGCGCTGCCCATTGGGCGACGCCTCGCGTTCGATGCGGCCAAGGGGCGCTTGTGGGTGGTGTGCCGCGGCTGTGAGCGATGGAACCTCACGCCGTTCGATGCGCGCTGGGAGGCCATCGAGCAGGCGGAGCGGCTCTTTCGTGATACGCGCGTGCGTGTGAGTACCGACAACATCGGACTCGCGCGCATGCGTGATGGCACCGACCTCGTGCGAATTGGCGCGCCGCAGCGTCCGGAGTTTGCGGCCTGGCGCTACGGCGATCAGTTCGGGCGGCGGCGTCGTCGTGTCATGATGTACACCGCGGCGGGTGTGGCCGGTGTCGGGGCCATCGCGGCGGGCGCCGTGGCCACCGGTGCCGGACTTGCACTCGTGGTTCCCGCGTTTCAGTTGTTCAATGTGGCGACGCTGCTGCGGCACGCACGGCTCAATCCGCGTCGACTACCGCACCCGGAGCTGGGGACCTTTGTGCCGTTCGGCAATCCGCGGCTGGTGCCCAGCGATCGCGGGGAGGGCTGGGCGGTCGAAACCGGCTACAGTCATGCCGGGCCTGATCCCCGTACGCTGCCCGTGCGTTCGCCCTTGGATGTCCTGCTTCGCACACCCAAGAATCAGGAAGTCGGCCGAACGGTGCTGCACGGCAGCGACGCCGTTCCCTTTCTGCGCTGGGTCATGCCGCTCATCAACCGTGGGGGCGCCAAGTCCGACACGGTGCAGGATGGCGTGCGTCTCATCGAAGATGCCGGGGGCCCCGAGCAATTCGGTCGCTGGGCCGCCGCGCGCCGACGCGAGTGGGCCGCGGCCAGCACCTTTGGTGATACCGGCGATCTCAACGCCATTCCGGCACCGGCGCGTCTTGCCTTTGAAATGGCGGTGTACGAAGACGCCGAACGTGCCGCGCTCGAAGGGGAATTGTCGGCGCTTGAGCGCGCGTGGGCCGAGGCCGAGGGCGTGGCGGCCATCGCGGATGACTTGCTGTTGCCGGCGACAGTAAAGGCGAAGCTTGGCGCGCTCAAGGACGAATCGCGCGGCGAGTAGCGTTACGTGGTGTGTCGTGGCAAAGACCACATCACACGTTGGCCGGCTACTTGAGGCGCAGACTCAGGCCAGCCACCATCAGCTCCACGCGATCCACGGCGGCGGCCAGCAGCTGATTGGCGCGTCCCAGCGCATCGCGGTACGCGCGTCCGAGTGGCGTGGGCGGCACGACGCCAAGCCCGACTTCATTGCTCACGAGCACCCAGCGCACGTCGGCGTGTGTCTGCATGAGCTGCACCAGTTCCGCCGCACGCCTCGCGATGTGTTGTTCGGCGTCGTCCATCGTATCGAGCGCAAGCAGCAGATTGCTCACCCACAGCGTGATGCAATCGAGCAGCACCACGGTCGCCTCGTCCGATGCGCGCGGGCGTGCGGACAGTGCCGCCGCGAGCGGTGTGACGATGTCCGCTGATGCCTCGATCGTGTGCCAGCGGGCATCGCGTTCGGCGCGGTGCGCGGCAATACGGCGCGCCATCTCCTCGTCAAAAGCCTGCGCGGTCGCCACGAAGATATGGAAGGCAGCGGGCGCAGATTCGGCCAGCGTCAACGCGCGGGCACTCTTGCCCGCTCGTACGCCGCCAAGCAACAGCACACTGGTCGCAGTGCTCATGCGGTCGCACGCTGCGGCAGGTCGAGCATGGCGCAGACCGCCTCCATGTCGAGGTTGGCGCCAACGACCGTGGCCAGCCTGTCCAACGCGTCGTCGAGTGAAAGGGCGGAGGCCGGCGGTGGCAGCGCAATTCCTGCGCGTTCGGCACTGCGCGTGAGCAGCGCGCGCCGCAGTGCCGTGTGTTCGAGGACCCCATGCAGATACGTGCCCACGATCAATCCGTCGGCAGAGCAGCATCCATCCGGCGCCTCGGCCGAGCCAGGGGCGTCAGCGCTCACACGAAACGCCGGCCGCAGGTCTACCTGATGGTCGAGTGCGGTGGTGCGCCCCATGTGAATTTCGTAGGCCGGCAACGCGATGGACGGAGCCTGCCAGAGTGACGCCGCACTGGTGGCCGTGGCACGGACGCGGCGTGTGACCTTCTCGCGGGCGAATTCGGTGGTCACGGGCAGGAGGCGCAAGCCTTCTACCGATCCCTGACCTTCCACGCCGGCCGGATCGTCAATGCGATGCCCGAGCATCTGATATCCACCGCAGATACCGAGCACGGGGCCGCCCGCTGCGGCGTGCCGCTGGATGCGATCGGCAAGACCACGTTCACGCAGCCAGTGCAGGTCGTCCATGGTGGACTTGGTGCCAGGTATGATGACGAGGTCCGGCGTGCCGAACTCCCCGGCGTGGCCCACGAAGCGCACGCGGACGCCGGGTTCGAGCAGCAGTGGCTGGAACTCATCGAGATTGGCCACGCGCGGGAGTCGAGCAATCACGATATCCAGCGCACGCGGCGTCGCCTCGGCAGCCACCTCACGCGCGTGGTCGGGTTGCGCCCACTCGAGTGCGTCCTCCTGCGGAAGGTCCCGCAGATCGAACCACGGGAGGACGCCGATGGTGGGCACGCCGGTTCGCGCCTCGAGCATGTCGAACCCTGGATCGAGCAGCGTGGGGTCACCGCGAAACTTGTTGATGACGAAGGCCTTGATCAGCCGGCGTTCGTCGTCGCTGAGGAGCGCATGCGTGCCGTACAGCGCAGCGAACACCCCCCCACGTTCGATATCACCTACCAGCAGCACAGGGGCGTCGGCATGACGCGCCACGCGCATGTTCACGATGTCGTATTGCGCGAGGTTGATTTCCGCCGGACTGCCGGCGCCTTCCACGATCACGAGGTCATGGCTCGCGCGCAGACGGTCGAGCGCCGCCGTCACGATGGGCCAGAGATGATGCTTGCGGGCGTAGTAGTCAGTGGCGTCGGCGGTGAGCCAGGGTTTGCCGAGGACTACGATCTGCGAGGTGCGGTCGCTCTGTGGTTTGAGCAGCACTGGATTCATATCCACCGTGACGTCGACGCGCGCCGCCGCCGCCTGCATGGCCTGTGCGCGACCGACTTCTTCTCCGTGGCGCGTTACCGCGGCGTTGTTGGACATGTTCTGCGCCTTGTATGGCGCCACGCGGTAGCCGGCGTTGGCGAACCAGCGGCAGAGTGCGGCCACCACGGTGGTCTTGCCGGCGTGTGACGACGTGCCCTGAATCATGAGCACGCGCCCGAGCGGCGCTGCCCGCGGCGCTGCCTGCGGCGCCGTGTGCGGCGGCGCTGTGTGCGAAGTTGGAGACGAGGTGGCCATCCCCGCAGCATTTCTGTCTGCGCCCCAATTGGCAAGGGCGGGAACTGATGAGGCACCTTGCGCGTTGCGGCCGCTTGCCGCTAATTCCACCAGACAACTGAAGACACGAACGGGCCATTTGTTGGAAGCCGGTGCGAAGCCGGCGCGGCCCCGCCACTGTATGAGGCGCTTCGTGGTGCAGCAGCATCCACCACGACTCACCGTCGTTCCCAACGCAGTCCCACTGGCCGTTCGCGCCGGGAAGGGAGGGAACGAATGCCTCGAGCCAGGAGACCGGTCCGTTCGCTCCCGCTGTACATCCTCGAGGGAGGATTGCGGGGCTCATCGAACGGACATCACGCACCCCGGTGCGTGGTGCTGTGCCCTGCGCCCCCGTCCCCTCTCGGCATCCGAGACTGGACGGGTTTCGTGCTTTCTGGGCTTCGCCGACGTGGTTTCGGCATCTCGCGCATGGTCGCCACGTACGCTGCCGCAGTGTTGGCGGCGTGCGGGACGCGTGGCGACGTCGAGCACGATCGCCGCGTGTCGGCAGTTGCGGAGTCGGCAATGGCAGAAAGCAAAGGCGATGCGGCCGTTGCCGTCGTCGATGATGCCGGGCGCACGGTGCAGCTGTCGCACCCCGCCCGTCGGGTGGTCAGCCTCATTCCGAGCGCTACCGAAACGCTCCTGGCCATCGGCGCAGGGCCGCTGCTGGTGGGACGCACGCGTTATGACGTGGCACCGGAGGTGCAGCATCTGCCGCTCGTCGGCGGTTCGGTGGACCCGAGCATCGAAGCCATTGCGGCGCTGCGCCCCGATCTGGTGGTGTCGTGGGAGAGCGACAAACGCCAGCAGTTTCGTGAACGGCTCGAGCGACTTGGCGTGCCCATCTTCATGCTGCGCACGCAGGATACCAGCGATGTCTATCGCGGCCTGCGCAATCTGGGTGTGCTCACCGGGCACAGTCGCGGCGCGGAACTGACGGCCGCGCGTTTGCGAGCGGAGTTGGACAGTGTCCGCATCTCCGTGGCCGCGCTGCCACGTCCGCGCGTCCTGTATGTGGTGTTCAACGACCCGCCAATGACTGTCGGGCCACACACCTTCATCGGGCAGCTCATCGACCTGGCCGGCGGCACGTCGATCTTTGCGGATGCCACCACCAATTGGCCCAATGTCCCCATGGAAGAGATTGTGCGGCGCAATCCGGACATCGTGATCGTGCCTGTTGGCGAGTTCAAGGGGCAGGCCCTTGAACGCCTGCGCGCCATGCCTGGGTGGCGCACGTTGCCTGCGGTGCGTGAAGGACGCCTCGTGCACGTGCCGGCCAATCTGCTGAGCCGGCCGAGCCCCAACATTGGCAAGGCGGCCCGGGTCCTGCGCGCGGCCATGTTCCCGGCCTTCGCCTCCGCGGTGCATGCCGCCGACACGGCCTGGCCGGCGTTGTCCGCCGATGGGCTGGCACCGACCACCGTAGACGGTCGAGCGGCACGCCGATGAGTGCCGGCACGTCCTGGGCCGCCGATACGCGAGCCGTGCCCATCGCGCGGTTGCTCGTGTTGTGCGCATTGCTTGGCCTGGCCATGCTCGCGGCCCTGCGTTTCGGTGCGGTGCCGCTCAGCACCATCGATGTATTCGACGCGCTGCGTGGCAGCGGATCGCTGGTGCACCAGAACATTCTGCATGAGTTGCGCCTGCCGCGAGCCGTTCAGGCGTCGCTGGTTGGTGCGGCACTCGCGCTGAGTGGTACCACCTATCAGGCCCTGCTGCGCAATCCGCTGGCCGAGCCCTATGTGCTGGGCGTGTCGAGCGGCGCGGCCTTCGGTGCCGTGGTGAGCGTGGTGAACGGTTGGTCGCAGCGCGAAGTCTGGGCGCTGCCTCTCTGCGCGTTCGCGGGCGCGGTGCTGGCCATGGTGCTGGTGTTTCGCATCGCGTGGTCAGTGGGCCATCGACTTGACGCGCGGGTTCTCCTGCTGTCGGGTGTGGTGGTGAGCGCCTTTCTGGTGGCCTGCATCTGGTTGCTGCTCACCTTTGCCGACGATGAATCGGTGCGCACGGCGGTGTTCTGGATGATGGGAAGCCACTCGGGCGCATCGTGGCGTTCCGTGTCGGTGCTCGCGGTGGTCATGCTGCCTACGGCGGTCGTACTGCTGTGGCAGGCGCGTGCCCTCAACTTGCTGGCCATCGGGGAAATGACCGCCGCGTTCCTCGGGACCAATGTGGAGCGCAGCAAGTGGTGGGCATATGCGGCCGCCACGTTCCTCACCGCCGTCGGCGTGTCGGTGAGTGGATCAATCGGCTTTGTCGGGCTGGTGGTGCCACATGCGCTGCGGCTGCTCTGGGGCGGCGACCATCGCCTGCTCGTCCCCGCGTCGGCACTGGCTGGTGCGGCGTTCATGGTGTCGGCGGACACCGCGGCGCGGACTGTAGCTGGCGCCAACGAATTGCCCATCGGCGTCGTCACCGCATTGGTGGGCGTGCCATGCTTTGTGTGGCTGCTGCGCCGTCCCGTCAACGGAGCCAACGTCTGATGCGAGCGCGGCCAATGGCTCCGGTCATGCCCCGGCACGCGGCGGTCGGCGGTGCCGTCGTGTGGCAGCTCGATGCGGTGGGTTTCCGTCATCCCGGTGCCTCCACCTGCGCGCTGTCCGAGGTATCGCTGGAGATTCCAGCGGGACGCGTCACGGCCATCATCGGTCCCAACGGGGCGGGCAAGAGCACCCTGCTGCATCTTTTGCTCGGCGTGGCGGTACCCAACGCCGGACACGTGACGTTGTTCGGGACGCCGGCGCACAGCTGGCGCCGGGTCGACATGGCGCGCACAGTGGCCGTTGTGCCGCAAGCCGAAGCCGAGCCGCTGTTCACGGTGCGTGACACGGTGGCCATGGGGCGGTATCCGCATCGTGCCGCGTGGCAACGTGAAACGACAGCCGATGCGCAGGCGATTGTCGAGGCCATGACGCAATGCGGCGTGCTGCCCTTTGCCGATCGAGTGGTTGGCTCGTTGTCTGGCGGTGAGCGGCAGCGCGTACGTCTTGCGCGCGCGCTCGCGCAGCAGACCGACATCGTGGTGCTCGACGAACCCACCAGTGCGCTCGACATCCGCTACGAAATGGCGGTCTTCGAGCAGGTTGCGGCCTTGCGCGCCACGGGCAGGACGGCCGTGCTGGTCACGCATCAACTGAACCTGGCGTCCCGCTATGCCGATCAGCTCGTGCTGCTGCATGCGGGCCGCATCGTCGCGCAGGGGGCGCCTCGCGACGTCCTGCTCGCGCCGCGTGTGGAGTCGGTCTACGAATGGCCCGTCGAGGTAATCGCGCACCGCGAGGGGGCGCCGCAGATCGTGCCCGAGCGGCGCCCGATGCGACAGGAGATCCCATGATAAGTCGCCCATCGGGCACAGTCTCCGCTTTGCTGTGGCGCGTCGCCCGGCGGACGGTGTGTGCGGGTCTTCTGCTCGCTCCGTCGGCCGTTCAGGCGCGTCAGGTCACCGGTGAAGTACGCGGACGGGTCATCGACGCCACCGATCGCGTGCCGGTGGCCGGTGCGCAGGTGGAACTGGAAGGCACCGCCGTGCGACTGCGCACGGCCAGCGATGGCTCGTTCCACGTGCGCAGTCTCGATCCGCGCCTACACCGTGTGCGGGTGCAGGCCCTTGGCTACCGCAGCACCGCCGTAGATGTGCAGGTCGTCAATGCCCGCGTGAGTGAGGTGGAGATCAGCCTCGCACGGGTGGCTGCGACCCTGACCACGCAGCAGGTCCGTGCCACGCAGGACACGGCCGCATTCAACGCACAGATTGTCGACCGTGCCAGCATCGAGCGTTCTGGCGCGCGGGATGTGGCCGATGTGCTGCAGAACCTGCCGGGTGTGGTCATCACCCGATCGGGTGGCCCGGGGCAGCCGAGTCGCGTGTCCATGCGGGGCTCGTCCGCCAATCAGGTTCTTGTGCTGCTGGACGGTGTGCCTCTCAACTCCGCGTTGTCGGGTGCCGCGGATCTTTCTCTGGTGCCGGTGGAGAACGTGGAACGCATCACGGTGCTGACCGGCGCGCAGTCGGCGCGCTACGGACCACGCGCCATGGCCGGCGTCATCGAGGTGGTGACCCGCCGTCCGCGCAGCGAACAGTCGCTGGTGTTGCGCACAGGGGCATTGGGCGAATGGGGTGCAGCCGCCGCGGTCGCACATCAGGCGCCCGTGGGTGGAGGTCAGGGCTCGTGGTCGCTGGGCGTCGATCATCGGGCCACACGAGGGGACTTTCGTTTTGCACTGCCGGCCGTGCGAGGTGGAGGATGGGCCCGACGCGAAAATGCCGACGTGGCCAATACGCAGGTGGTGGCGGGCGCATCGCTGGAAGGGCGTGCGCAGCAGGTCGTGCTTCGTGCCACCTACGGTCACACGAGGCGTGGCATGGCGGGCTCCATCGTGCAACCCTCGCTCACGGGGCGTCAGGTGTTCGATCGAGCCAGTGTGGGCACCACTGCACAGCATACGCAGTCCAACTGGGTGTTTAGCCACAGTGTCGATGCCGCGCGCGAGTCCGCCGTCTTCGCCGATGCCACGCCGCCCTTTGGCGCCGCCTTCGACAACACCACTACCGCCACCACACTTGCCGCCGTGTCCAGCGCCACGCGGACGTGGCGCGGCGTGAACACCGCTGCTGGTGTGGAATGGCGGCATTTGGGGGTGCGCGCCAATGCACTCGCTTCGGGCGCTCCCACCGGACAGACGTTGCTTGGCAGCTGGATGAACGCACGTCGCGAGCAGGACATCGGCCGGAGCGCATGGCGATGGACGACGGAAGGCGCCCTGCGTGCCGATCACAGCACGCTGCTGGACGGCGTGGCCTGGTCGCCCCGCGTGGCCACGCAGTTTGCACGCAGCGCCTGGTCCACTGGCACACTGTCGATGGGCGTCAGTTACGGCGCCGGCTTTGCGCCGCCCACGCTGGCCGATCAGTTCTTTCAGGAAGGGGTGCAGGTGCGCGCCAATCCGGCACTGCGCCCTGAGCGCACGCGGCACGATATGGAAGTGCGGCTGTCCGCGCGCGAGTTGCCCCGCTTCGGTGCGCTATGGCACGCCGAGGCAGCCAGCTACCGGGCCGACGTCGATGGCATGATTCTCTGGCTGCCCGACTTCCGGTTCATCTGGAGTCCAAGCAACTACGATGCCACTCGTCGCGGCTGGGAACTGCGCGGCGGCCTGCGCATTCCGCGCTGGCACCTCGATCTGCAAGGTGGTCTCGACGAATCGCGTGTCAGCTATGCTGGCGGCATTCTCAGCGGACAGGTGGCGTATCGTCCGCGTCGCACCGCCAATCTCCAGATCGGTAGCAGTCTCGGTACAACGCGCGCCGAGTTCGTGCTGCGTCACGTGGGTGTGCGCCGCGTAGTGGCCGGTTCGGCGCTCAATGCGCTGCCGGCCTACCGCATGGCGGATGCCCGCCTGTCCACCGAATGGCAGCGTGCCGGTTGGACGCTGCAACCCACACTGGCCGTCGAAAATCTGTTCTCTCGGCAAGCCGCCATGCTCGTGGACTATCCGTTCCCCACACGCCTGTGGAGCATCGCGCTTCGCCTGCGTCCGCCCTCCGCATCGACACTCCCCTGAACCCCGTGTTTCCCATGTCGCGCAATTCAACGTCTGCTCTTCGTTCGCTGCTTGGTCGCTGGTCGCGCCTGGCCCTCATCACCACCACCATCGGCGTGGCCGCGTGTGGTGATGATACGATCACCGAACCCACGCCGGCGCCCGGCTTTCTGGGTGGTGTAGCCGGCAATCGCGAGATCGGCATCGTCGTCAATTCCGGAACCAAGTCCCTCACCCTGTTCCAGCTCGGTGCGCCAACGGTCACGCAGCAGATTCCCCTTGGATCGAGCGCCACCGTGACGCCGGTGGGCTTCTCCCTGCGTGGCCGTCGCGCCGCCGTACCACTCGGCAATGCGGCCAGCGTGGCGCTGGTTGATCTCAGCACGTCGAGCGTGAGTCGATTCTTCACCTTCCCGAGTGGCAATGCCACGGGCTCGGTGTGGAGCAACGACACGACGGTGTTTGCCGCCAACACGGCAACCAACCGCGTTGGCCGCTTCTATGTCAATCAGACCGGCACGGACATCACCAGCAGTGTGGAGGTCGCGCCGTCGCCTACCGCGATGGCCTTTGCCGCGGGGCGTGTGCTGGCCGTGTCGGGCAACCTGGCCAACTTCGTACCGGTCGGTGAAGGCGTGGTGACGGCCATCAATCCCGTGACGATGGCCGTGATTGCCACAGTGCAGACCGGCGGCACCAATCCCACCGAAGCGGCCGTGGGCCCCGATGGATTGCTCTACGTGGTGAATACCGGCAACTACGTGACGCCGGCCAGCATGGCCATCATCGATCCGTCGAGCATGCAGCGCGTGGCGCTCATCAGCCCGCTGAGCGTGGGCGCCGGACACATTGCGATCGACGCCGCAGGTCTCGCCTATATCTCGAGCTTCTCCGACGCCACCGTGGTCTTCAACACCCGCACCCGCACCTGGGTGCGTGGTCCGGACAATCCGGTGTGCGCCCGTCGTGCGGCCAGCAACACCTGTCGCGGTGCCGCATCGGCTACCGCCGCCGGCTCTGGCGTGATGTATCAGACGTTTTTCGGCAGTGCGGCCCAGGGTCTCGCGCCCTATGTGTTTGTCTACGACAAGGACACGTTCGTGTTGCGAGACAGCATCGCCGTGGGCAACGGCCCCATGTCGATCACGGTCCGTACGTTCTGATTCGTGTACACGGGCTGGGGTGAACCGGTGCGTGGTGCGGTGTCCGTTGCGCTGATCACCGACTGGTGTCTTGGCGAACCGCCAACCCGGTTTCATCCCACCGTGTGGATGGGCGCGTTCCTGCGCCGTGCACGCGCTCACGCGCATGGCATGGCGAGCGCGCGCCGCAATACGTCGGCAGCGCTCCGTGAGTTGGTGGCGGGAAGTGTGTGGGTGCTGCTCGGACTGCTGCTGGTGTGCGCCGCGTCGCTTGTGTTGACCGGGCTGCTCGCCTGGGTGCTCGCCGCTGCTGCTGTGCGCAGCGTCGGTGTGCCGGGCGTGCCGCGACGCGGCGCCGGCGGCCCACTCGACCCGGTGGCGGCCCTGACTCACGGTGTGTTGCTCAAGCCCGCTCTGGCGGCCCGTGCCCTGCTGGATGCGACCCGTGCGGTGCAGCAGGCTCTCACCATGCCCGACGAACACGCCGGTCTGGTGGAGGCGCGCCGTCAGTTGGCCTGGCATCTGGTGTCCCGTCCAACACAGGATCTTCGCGCCGACGAAGTGGCAGGCGCTGCGCTGGCCTCGCTGGCTGAGAATTTCTCCGACAGCATCGTGGCGCCACTACTGGCGTACCGTGTGGCCGGGCTGCCGGGCGCATACGCCTATCGCTTTGTGAACACGGCCGACGCCATGCTCGGGTATCGCAGTACGGCGCTCGAATGGTTTGGCAAGCCCGCCGCCCGCCTCGATGATCTGTGCAATCTCGTGCCGGCGCGTGTGGCGGGCACGGCGTTGCTGCTGGCCAGCGTGTTGTGCAAGGCCTCACCACGGGGCGCATGGCGCTGCCTGCGTCAGGATGCGCGTCGCACACCAAGCCCCAATGGCGGCTGGCCCATGGCCGCGATGGCTGGTGCTCTGGGGGTCGTGCTGGACAAGCGTCAGACGTACACACTGAATGCGGCAGGTCGCGCGCCAACCGCCCACGATCTGATCGCCGGTCGTCGACTGGTGCGTATGGCGACCCTGCTGGTGGTGGTGGGCATTGAACTGTCCTACCTGAGCTGAGGCATGCCCATACCTGCTTCGCATATGGCGCGGCTTGCGCCGACCGTGCATGGCGGACGCGCTGCGCTGCCTGATGAGCAGACAGCGGTGCTCGACTTCAGCGTCTGCCTCAATGCCTACGGTCCTTCACCCGTGGTCCGCGAGGCCATGGCCACCTGCGCCGTGGACGAGTATCCGGATCCCACGGCGAGGGCGGCGCGGAGGGCAGCGGCGGACAGTTGGCGCTGTGATGCGGAGTGGCTCATGATGGGCGCCGGCTCGGCGGAGCTGCTGCACGCCATCTGCCGCGCATACCTCGCCCCTGGGCGTCGAGCCGTCGTGCTGCGTCCCTGCTTTGGGGAGTACGAACGTGCCGCGCTTCTGGCTGGCGCCTCCGTGCACGGCGTTCACGATGTGGCGACCATGGTGGAATGGCTGGCGCACGACGTGCACGTGGCGTTCGTGGCCACACCGGAGAGTCCGAGCGGACGCAGCATGTCGCGCGGCGCGCTGGAGACGCTGGCCAATGCCTGTAGGGCGCACGACGTGCTGCTGGTGATCGATCAGGCCTACGACGCCTTCACCCCCGCACCGCTTGGCACGCCAATCTTCCCGGATCGTGCACACGTCGTGCACCTGCGCTCCATGACCAAGGAGCACGCCCTGGCCGGTGTGCGTGTGGCGTTTGCGCACGGACATCCTGGGGTGTTGGCGCAGATCGAGGCGGCCCGTGTGCCCTGGGCCAGCAGCCAGTTGGCCCAGGCGGCCGCGCAGGCCCTCTTCTCACCGGAAGCGCGCGCGCATGCGCGGGAGACGGTGCAGCGACTGCGCGCCGACAGTCTGCAGCTCGAGCTCGCGCTCCGTCGTCAGGGCGTCGCGGTGTCCGCCAGCGATACGCACTACCGCCTCATCGGTTGTCGCAATGCCACGGACGCGCAGGGCGCCTTGCTCCGGCATGAGCGGGTCCTGGTGCGTGACTGCACTTCCTTCGGCCTTCCACGGCACATTCGCGTAGCGGCGCGACTTCCTCACGAGAACGCCAGCCTGTTGCGCGCCATGTGTGCGCAGGCTGCGCACTTCCAGACCGGCCATGACTGAACGCACACCTCACACTCACAGCACCGGCACCGGGGTGCCGGACTCCAGCGCGCAAGACCACAGTGGGCAGGACGCGCCGCGCACGGACCCGCTGCAGCAACCGACCGTCACGCGTCTCGCCAATGGTCGGCAGGTGCCCATCCCCAGGCAGAAGCGCCCCGGTCCCTATCGCGTGCCGCCACGCGCGCAGCGACATGGCTTGCTCATCGTCAACACCGGCGACGGCAAGGGCAAGACCACGGCGGCGCTTGGAGTGCTGCTGCGAGCCTATGGCCGCGGCATGGAAGTGGGCATGTATCAGTTCGTGAAGCGACTCACCAACACCGGTGAGCATCGCGTGGCGCGGCGCCTTGGTGTGGTCATGGAGGCGCTGGGGGCAGGCTGCACGGGCGCACGCAGCGTAACGGATACCGATATCGCACGGGCGCGGGCCGGTTGGCAGCGCGTGCAAGGCGTTCTTGCGGAAGGTCGCTACGACGTGCTCATCCTGGATGAACTGACCTTGCCCATGACCTGGGGCTGGCTCGACGAGCAGGAAGTCGTCGAGGCCCTGCGTGGTCGGGCACAGGGCACCCACGTCATCGTCACGGGTCGTCATGCCCCTGAGGCCCTGGTGGCTGCGGCCGACCTCGTGACGGACATGCGGGTCATCAAACATCCCTACCGCAGCGAGGGCCTCAAGGCGCAGGGAGGCATCGACGTATGAGCACCGATCGCACAAGACGTCGCGGCCTGTTGCTGGTCAACACCGGAAACGGCAAGGGCAAGTCCACGGCCGCACTGGGCATTCTGGTGCGGGCGGCGGGATACGACTTCTCCATCGGCATGTTCCAGTTCATCAAGAGTGCGGAGACGCGATACGGCGAACACATTGCCGCGGAGCTGCTTGGTGTGGACATCGTACCACTCGGCGACGGCTTCACCTGGCTATCCGAAGACATCAATGCAGATCGGGCCCTCGCCGAGCGGGGCTGGCAGCGTGTGCGGGAGGTGATCGAGGCCGGGACCTTCGACATCCTCATCCTCGATGAGCTCACCTACTGCCTGACCTATGGATGGCTCGAGGAAGAGGAGGTGCTGCGAGTACTGCGGGCGCGACCCTCGTGGATGCATGTGGTGGTCACGGGTCGCAACGCCTCACCCGCACTCATCGAGGCGGCAGACCTCGTGACGGAGATGCATCTCGTCAAGCATCCGTTCCGTGAGCAGGGCATTGGTGCGCAACCGGGTATCGAGCTGTGACGCATACACGGACAGAAGGGGCCGCGTCGGTGCGCCTGCTGCTGGTGCGCCATGGGGAAACGCCACACAATGCGGCCGGTCGCTGCCAGGGACAGCTTGATGTGCCCATGCAGGACATCGGTGAACAGCAGGTTCGTCGCTTGGCCGCCCGACTTACGACGTCCGTACTGGATGCGGTGGACGCCGTGTATACCTCGCCGATGCTGCGTGCCTGGCGCACGGCGCAGTTGCTCATGGGGGATCGTGATTGTCCCTGTGTGGATGCCCCGCAGCTGATGGAGCTCCACTACGGCAGCGTGCAGGGGCTGGCCGACGCTTCATGGCCGACTGGGCTCAGCGCTGACTGGCGTTCTGACCCCTGGCGGGTGGCGTTCCCGAATGGGGAGTCGCTATCGCTCCTTCAGTCTCGTGTGCATCGCGTGCTGAGGCAGGTGACGCAGGCGCATGCTGGTCAGACGGTGATGCTGTCCACGCATGGCCTGGTTCTGCGGGTCTTGTTGCAGGAGGCGCTGGGGCTCACCGGCGCAGACTTCTGGCGGCTTCGCATTCCCAATGCGTCGGCGTGGTGGATGTCCTGCAGCATATGCGCGGAGGGCCTCGTGCTGGGCGACGTGCAGCGTGCCGAGCCCCGCGTCACCGTGGCGGCGGCACGGGCCGCCATGGCCGATAAGACCATGCCGCTCGGTGCCATGGGAGAAGTGGAGCGCGTGGCCGTGCAGGCGGCGGTAGTGCAGCAGACCGTGGAGCCGGTGATCGGTCGCGTGGGGTTGTGCGTTTTCGCGGCCGACCACGGCATAACGGCTGAAGGAGTCAGCGCCTACCCGGCGGCGGTGACGGCGGAGATGACCCGCAACTTCGCGCGCGGTGGGGCGGCCATCAATGTGCTGGCGCGTGCGCATGATATCACGCTCGACCTGGTGGATGTCGGCGTGAATGGTTCACTGGAGGCGTGGCCCAATCTGGTGGCGGCCAAGGTGGCGCCTGGGACAGACAACTTCCGACGCGCGCCGGCCATGTCACCGGCCATGCTGGATCAGGCGCTGGCCGTGGGCGCGGAGCGCGCACAGCGCATGGTGCGCTGCGGCATGGACGCCATCGCCCTCGGCGAGATGGGAATCGGTAACACCACCAGCGCGGCGGCGCTGCTGAGTGCCTTCACGGGCCTCCCGGCCGAACGCACGGTCGGCGCCGGCACGGGCGTGCAGGGCCAGGGCCTTCAACACAAGCGCGGGGTGGTGGACGACGCCCTCGCGTGGCATCGGGCGGCGCTCGCAGCCAGTGGGGTGCAGACTCCGGACACGCGCGAATGGCTGCGGCGCGTGGGAGGATTGGAAATTGCTGCCATGGCCGGAGCCGCCATGGCGGTCGTCGAGCATCCGGTGCTGCTGGTGGCAGACGGATTCATCTCCACGGTGGCCGTGTTGGCGGCGGCGCGCATGCTGCACGAGTCCGCGGCGCAGTCGAGCTTCTCGTCCGAAACATCCTCCGCGTTTGCGTTGCTCGAACGTCTGGTGTTGTCGCACCGATCCAGCGAGACGGGACATGAGGAAGCCATCCGGGCTCTCAACGGCATGCGGAGTACCCTGCGGCAAGGCGAGCCGCTGGGCGAGGTGCCGATTCGGCCATTGCTCGATCTCGGCATGCGCCTTGGTGAGGGCAGCGGTGCGGCCATGGCGGTCCCTTTGCTGCGATCGGCTACTGCGCTCATGCGGCAGATGGCCACCTTCTCCGATGCCGGCGTGTCCACCGCGCACGCATGAGCCGCGAACTGCGCGCCTTCTCTGCGGCCTGCACCTTCATGACGCGCATCCCCGCGTGGCGCGTCGTGGCACACGACGTGACGGATCTTCCGGCGTCCGCCGCCTACTTCCCATTGGTTGGACTGATCGTGGGCAGTGCTGGTGCGGCCGTATGGTGGGTAGGCTCGTGGTTCTGGACGCCATGGATCGCGGTGCTGTTATCCATGGCCGCAACCATTCGGCTCACCGGGGCCTTTCACGAGGATGCACTCGCGGACTCGCTTGACGGCTTCGGGGGCGGGTGGACGCGTGAGCAGGTGCTGCACATCATGAAGGACAGCCGCGTGGGTTCGTATGCGCTGGTCGGCATGTGCGTGGCTCTGTTGCTCAAGGCCGCGCTGCTCGTGGAATTCACCACGATGGCGGCGCTGCCGGTCACGGGAATCATGGGGCGCTGGCCTGCGGTGGTGACGGCCATGCTGGCAGCGCATGTGCTTGCGCGGGCGTCCAGTGTTGCGCTCATTGGTGCGCTGCCCTACGTGCGGAGCGACGATGCCGCCACGCGCGCCAGTGCCGGCCGACCGTTTGTGGCGGGCGTCTCGCGAGCTCGCGTGATTCTGGGTCTCGTGTGTGCCGTGATGCTCAGCGTCGTGCTACTGGGCAGCGCGGTTTGGACCGTGCTTGTTGCGGCGGCCGCCGCAACTGCGCTGGCTGCGCGCTATTTCCGTGCCCGGATCGGTGGGATTACCGGTGATGCGCTGGGCGCTGCGAATCAGGTGGTGGAACTGGTGGTGTATCTCACGCTCGCGGCCAGTGTGCAGCACGGGTCGTTCCTCCAGACCGTGGTACGGTCATGACCAATGCACCGGAGGATGAGCCCGGCACCCTGCAGCTCATTCTGCTGCGCCACGCCCATGTGGCGAGCGATGGGCGCTGCATTGGCTGGACCGATGTGCCGCTCAGCGACACCGGGCGAGCGCAGTGCACAACGCTCATCACGACGGACGGGCCGCTGCGGCAGCTCCTGAATGCCGGAAGCGGCAACCTGCATCTGGCAAGTAGCGATCTGCGCAGAGCGCGTGACACCGCCGTCGCCATCGGCGAGTGCGTCCGTGTGCCGATCCACGAAAGTGCCGACCTGCGTGAGATGCACTTCGGGGCATGGGAAGGCCGGACCTGGGCCGCGCTGGAAGCGGAGGACGGAGAACAACTCGCCACCTGGATGGCACTCTGGCAGGTGGCCGCACCGCCTGGGGGAGAGAGTCTCGCGCACATGCAGCGGCGTGTCGCCACGGCGCTGCGTCGCCTCACGCAACGGCCCGAACGACGGGTGTTGGTGGTCAGTCACGCCGGCTGGATTCGGCTGGCGCTCTGTCTGCTGCAGGACCGACCGGTGCGCGAGATGTTTGAAATCACCGTGCCACACGCGCAGCCGATAGTGCTCAGTGTGGCACGCCGCCCGCTCTGAGCAACGCTCGCACGGGCGCCGCGTCGGCGCCCTCAATGGATAGCGGTGCCGCCAGCAACTCGTACAAGCCCGGCGTCACCGCGCGCAGATTGAGGTTCTCCAGCACAAACGCCCCTCGTCCAAGCAGCGCGTGATGCACATCGAGTGTCTTGCTGTGCCGCGTGTCCACACTGGGCGCATCCACGCCCCACAGCACCAGGCCCTGCGACACCAACCAGGTCGCCGTGTCGGCGCTCAGGGTGGGCCATTCATCGGGAAACAGGCCAGTGGCCACGCTGCGGCCCGTGCGAAGCAGCAGGCGGGCCGGGACGTCGCGCAGATCCTGCGCTTCAAGCAGGGCGACCACCATGGACGTGTCGAGTTCCTGCGCCGCGGTGTGTGCGGAGGGCAGCGCGAGCACCACGCAGGGCCCGACAAAGGCGGATACCGTCAATGATTCCGAGGCCGGCCAGCCCTCGTGCACGTGCAGTGGCGCATCGGCATGTGTGCCCACATGCAGACTGGTGGTGACGGCCGCCAGGTTGACGCTGTCGCCCCGGTCGAGGCGACAGGTCCACCCGCAATCAAAACGCTGATCGCCCGGCCACTCCGGCGTGCGGGCACTCATGGGAACGGAGATGTCGTAGAGCACGGCGTGGCTCGGCGGTTCAGCTAAGACGTGAAGGCTGCAGCGGCGTCAGCGCCCGTAAAACGCTGAACGCACGGCCCAGAGCTCCGGGAAAAACTTCTGGCTGACGGTGCGCGAGAGGTACTTGGCGCCGAGCGTGCCGCCGGTTCCGCCCGTGCCGGGACCGATGATGCGCTCCACCAACTGCACGTGCAGAAAGCGCCAGCGTGCGAAGCGCTGCTCGAACTCCAGCAGTCCCTCGACAAGCAGAAACAGCGGCGTGGGGCCGGGGCCGGTGTAGAGCGATGCCAGCTCTACCTGCTCATGCGCCAACAGCGCCAGCACCAGCGACTGCAGCGTGGGTCGCTCGAGCGCGGCCTGCACCTCGGCTGGCGGCGCACCGTGCTCGCTGATGGTCTGCAGGAAGTGCGCGTCGCGCAAACCCGCCGTGGCCTCGATGGCCCGGAACTGTGCGCTCTGCGAGCCACTGCTCGAGCCAAGGTAGCCACGAAACTGTGCGAACCGCTGCGGTGGCAGCGTGTCGAGGGCGGCCAGCTGCTGCGAAATGATCTCGGTGAGCGCATTGACACGCTGCACAGAAAGCAGCGCCCGCATGGTGTCGAATTGCTGCAGGGCGGCGATGAGCGTGTCGAACTCGTGGCGCAGCACCTTGAACCAGAGCTCACTGGCCTGATGGACCACAATGAACAGCAGCTCGTCGGGGTGCTCGGGCTGCGATTGCGGCGACTGCAGCGCGAGCAGCTCCTCCAGGCGCAGGTAGGAGCCGTAGTCGATGTCGGTCATGAAAAGACGCGCGGAAACGCGAGATGGGTGGACGCCGGGGAGTGTGGCGCGGTACCGCGGAGAAGCACGGGCAACAACAGTCAGAACGTGGAGACACCGAGACTGGTCACGTCCTCCACTTCCATGGTCTCGTCCGTGTAGAACGGCTCGCCGTACATCCTGCGAATCAGCGACCCGTAGTGGGCTGCATGATGCCGCACGATGTCGTACAGGGGCTCACCATTGGGATAGACCTCGCCGGCCTGCGTGGTGCCGTCGAACTGCGAGCCATAACACTTGATGGCCTCGAGCTTGCGCTCGAACTGGGCGGTGATGTCCACGACGAAGGTGGGCTTCACATGGTCTTCGCGATACGCGATGGTGTGCAGCAGCTTGAGCGGCCGGAATGCCGCGTACTCGCCGGGGGCATACTTCGCGAGGCCACTCAGGAAGCAGGCGTCACGCACCAGCTCCGTGGTGCGGCGATGGTCGGGGTGCCGGCCGCGGGGCGCCGGCGCGATGACCACGCGGGGCCGCAGCCGGCGCAGCACCTGCACCATGCGCGCGCGCGAGGCGTCGTCGTTGCTGATGCCGGCGTCGGGAAGCTCGAGGTTTTCGCGCAGCGCCACGCCCATGACGCGGCGACCGGCCTCCGCCTCCTCGGCCCGCAGCGCCGCCGAGCCGCGAGTCCCCATCTCGCCCTGCGTCAGGTCGAGGATGCCGACTCGCTTGCCCGCGTCCACGGCCTTGATGAGCGTGCCCCCGCAGGTCAGCTCGGCGTCATCCCGATGCGGCGCGATACACAACAGGTCGAGTGAATCCATGCCGAATGCTGGGCCATGGGACGGTCTCCGGCAAGCGGCAGGGGCTGGCTACTGGCCCAACCCCAATATTTGCGCCCCGGGGGCAATGGTGTTCAACCGATTACCACGGATGACACGGAAACGTACGGAAACCACACGGATGAACGGCACTCGAAGGCAGAGGATGTTGATCCGTGCTGTTTCCGCCCCATCCGTGTCATCCGCGACAAGGCAGTTGAACGAGCCTGCCGCAGACAAGATGTGTCAGTGGTGCGACATCGACAGGTGAATGCCCGTCAGGCAGACCGGCCCAGATAGCTGGCCACCCGCTCGGCCGTGAGCAAACCATTGGCGACGCAGTCACCAACGGATACGCCGAGGTGATAATTGCCCGCGAGGTAGAGCCCTGGGTGCTCCGCTTCGGTGCGGGCCACCGCATCCTTGACCTCCTGGTACCCCAGCAGGTACTGCGGAATGGCGCGTGGCCAGTAGGCGTGATGCGTGTACACCGGGTCGCCCGTCACACCCAGCAGGTCGTGCAGATCCCGCAGCACGGCTGGCAGCAGCGCCTCGCTGCTCAGGGCGGCCTGCTGCGGCGCTCTCGCCCCACCCACAAACACCGTGAGCGTGACGTGCCCCTCGGGGGCGCGGGCAGGGAACAGCGAAGAGCTGAACAGCACCCCGAGCACGCTGCGCTGTTCGACACGCGGCACCAGCATGCCAAATCCGTCGAGCGGATGTGCCACCTGCTGCCTCGTGAAGCCCAGCGTGAGCGTGCTGACGGCCGGATAGCGCACATGTTCAATGGGCGCCGCAAATCGCCGCAGGGCCGCCGGCAACTCCATGGCGGCCAGTGCATGCGCGGGGGTGGCCAGCACCACCGTGTCGGCAATCAGCGTGTGGGAGTTCCCGGCATCGCCCGACTCCACCACCCAGCGGCCCTCGTGGGCATGCAGATGCCGCAGAGGACGCGAGAGATGCAAGGACGTCCCCAGCGACGCTGCGAGGGCGTCGGGCAGCGTCTGCATGCCATCCACGAACGACACCAGGCGCGCCGGCGAGGCGGGCGCCGACGGTTGACCCGACCCACCGGACCGCGCGCGCCGACGCTGCGCCATGAGCCCACGCGAGAGCGAGCCATGCACCATCTCGAGCTCGGTGACCCGCGGAAACGCGTGTGCCATGCTGAGCGTGTCCGGGTCGCCGGCAAAGATGCCGGAGACAAACGGATCCACGGCGTAGTCCAGCACCTCACGCCCGAGGCGGCGGCGGACAAACGAGGCGATGGACTCTTCACCGGGGCCCCGGTAACGCGGCACCAGTGGCTCGAGCAGGACACGCAGCTTGGCTCGGGTGGAGAGCAGGCGCGTGGTCAGCATGGCCCTCGGCGTGAGCGGAAACGCGTGCAGGTCCCCATCACGCACGACGTAACGCTTGTTGGCGCTGGCGTCGGGCTCGACCACATCCTGCTGCAGATCGAGTGCGCTGAGCAGCTGCTCCACCACTGGCGAACTGACGAAGGAGTTGGGCCCATGCTCTGCCACAAAGCCGTCGGCATGCGTGGTGCGCATCACGCCGCCTGCCTGCGCCGCGGCATCAAGCACCGTGACCGACACGCCCTGCTGTCGCAGCGCATGCGCGGCCGTCAGCCCCGTAATGCCGCCCCCCACCACCACGGCCGAGCAGCGACCGTCCGGATGCGGCCCGTGGGCTGATCCGTCGTGGTCCTGCTGTTCGGGGCGGCCGGTGAGGGTGCCCATGCTCAGCTGCTGCTCAGCCAGTCGCGCGGGGCGAGCATGGCCATGAGGCGCGATTCGAACGAGCCGGGAGCATAGCGCGGGGCGTACTGCCACATGGCGAGCGGCGGGAGGCTCATGAGCACACTCTCCACGCGCGCATTGGTCTGCAGACCGAAGGTCGTGCCACGATCATGCACCAGATTGAACTCCACGTAGCGGCCACGACGCACCAGCTGGAACTCGCGCTCGCGCTCGCCGAAGGGTTCATCGCGACGCCGCTCCACGATGGGCTCGTAGGCAAAGCGCAGCACACGCGCCACGTCGGACACGAAGGCCTGCAGGGCCTCGGCATCACGGCCGTGAGTGGGGTCGTCGGGACGCAGGTGATCGAAGAAGATGCCGCCGCAGCCGCGCGCTTCGTTGTCCCGATGCGTGTTGACGAAGTAGCGATCGCACCAGGCCTTGAAGTCGGCGTAGAACGCCGGATGGTGCCGCTCGCACATGCGCGCGAGCGCCTGGTGGAAGGTGCGCGGATCGTCCTCGTGCGGATAGAACGGCGTCAGATCCGTGCCGCCGCCAAACCAGCGATCGGTCACGCGTCCCTGTTCATCGGTGAGCTCGAAGTAGCGCACGTTGAGGTGCACGGTGGGCACCATGGGGCTGCGCGGATGCACCACCAGGCTCACGCCGGTGGCAAAGAACATCGTGCTGCCCTGCGTTGCGCCGGTGCCGCCGAGGCGCCTGGCCGCGGCCTCCGGCAGCGTGCCCATGACGGCCGAGCGATTGATGCCGGCCTTTTCGAAGGTCACGCCATCGGTCATCACACGGGCCACGCCACCGCCGCCACCGGGCCGCTCCCAGCGGTCCTCGATGAAGGTGCCCCCGCGATCGAGGCGGCCGAAGAACGACGTCAGTTCGTCATGCAGACCCGCCATCCATCGCGTGATGTCGGCGCGATGACTCGAAGTCACCGGTCGGCCGCTGCTGCGTGAGGACGGCTCACCGGATGAGGAGGCGAGCACCGACGACGATTCGCCGGCGGGCAGCGTGAGGGTCATGCGATCTCCGCCAGTTGCGGGGCGCGCCCGCTCGCCCGCCTTGCGGCGTCGAGGCGCTCCTCGGTCCACTCCCAGGACTGCACGGCATCGATGAAGGCGCGGGCATGATCGGGGTTCATGTCCGGCAGGATGCCGTGCCCGAGATTGGCCACGTGACCCACCGGGCCAAAGGCCTGGATCATGTCACGCGTGCGCCGCTGGATCTCGCTCACCGGCGCGTAGAGTGCGCAGGGATCGAGGTTGCCCTGCAGCGCCACCGAGAACGGGTCGGTGAGGCGACGCGCTTCGTGCGGCGTGGTGTGCCAGTCGACGCCAATGGCGTCGGCATGGGTGGCCGCGGCGATCTCGCTCATCGCCCAACCTGCACCGGGCGCGAACACAATCACCGGCACACTGGCCTCACGCGCGCGCTGCGCGGCCTTGGCGAGATAGGGCAGCGCAAAGGTGCGGAACTCCTGCGGACCCAGCGCGCCGGCCCACGACTCGAAGAGCTGCACCACCTGCGCGCCGGCTTCCACCTGCGCCACCAGGAAATCGCCCACCGCCGTGGCCAGCTTGTCGAGCAGGGCATGCGCCACATCGGGCGCTTCGAACAGCATCTTCTTGGCCACCGCGAACTGCTTGGTGCCCTTGCCCTCCACCATGTACGCGGCCAGCGTCCACGGCGAGCCCGCGAAGCCGATGAGCGGCACCCGATCGTTGAGCGCGCGGCGTGTCATGCGCAGCGCGGCCAGCATGTAGCCGAGCTGATCCTGGGGATCGACCGGATGCAGCTTGGCCACGTCGGCCGCCGTGCGCAGCGGCGACGGGAACTGCGGCCCCACGCCTTCGTCCAGCGTGAGATGCATGCCCATGGCTTCCGGCACCACGAGGATGTCACTGAAGATGATGGCCGCGTCCACCCCGACGAGGTCGATGGGCTGCAGCGTGACTTCGGTGGCCAGTTCCGGCGTGCGGCACATCGTGAGGAAGTCGGAACCGGCACGCACCGCGCGGTACTGCGGCAGGTAGCGACCGGCCTGACGCATCATCCATACCGGGGGACGGGACACCGGTTCACGGCGCAGGGCGCGCAACAACAAGTCGTTCATGGCAACGGGGACAGGGACGGCTGAAGCGAGGCGAGATCCGCATCGGTGCCCACACGGGACACGGCCTCGCGCTGCGGCGCGGACAGCTCACGCGCATCGGAGGCGACAGGGACATCGGCCAGTGCGCCGTTCGGCGCAAACATCTCCAGCAACATCATGGCATGCTGATCGAGGGGTTCGCCACGCTGGACGGCGCGGCGGAGTGCGGCCATGGGGCCGGCCAGCAGCTTGGCCACAATCCGCGCGGCCGCGCGTTCGGCCACATGCGCATCCTTCGCATGATACGCCACTTCACGCCGCGCCACATCCTCCAGCGCGGCGCGCAGGGGCCGGATGGCGGCCCGGGCCGGCATGTTGGCCAGCCAGTCGAGAAAGGCCTCGACCTCCTGCGCGCAGATCTCTTCCGCCTGCGGCACCGCCTCCCGGCGCATGCTTTCGGCGGCCAGGACCGGCTGCGAGAGCGAATCGAGATCCACCAGCGTGACCCCGGGCAGGGCCGTGGCTGCCGGGTCCACGTTGCGCGGCAGACTCAGGTCGAGCAGGAGCAGGGCGTAGCCGGTGTTGGCGCAGGCTTCGCGCGCGAGGGCAAGCCGCGGCGCTTCGAGCACGGGGATCTCGCTGCCCGTGGCCACCACCACCACGTCGGCCATGGCCGCTTCCACGTGCCGCGTCTCCCATTCGGCGGCGCGGCCTCCCACCATGGCGGCCAGGGTCACGGCGTTCTCGAAGGTGCGATTGACGATCACGAGATCGCGCGCACCGAGCTTGTGCAGCTGTTTGGCGGCGCGGGCACCGGTCTTGCCGGCTCCCACCACCACGCAGCGCGCCATGGCCAGATCACCAAAGCGCTGCGCCGCCGTGAGTGCCGCCTCGGCACCCACCGAATTGCGGCCCGCGGTGAGCGCGGTTTCGGTCTGCACGCGCTTGCCGGCGCGCAGCGCCGTTTCGAACAGACGATGCAGCACCGGACCGGTGGCCGAATGCCCCGCGGCCGAGGCCCCGTTGGCTGCCCGCTTGTAGGCCGTCTTCAGCTGACCGAGAATCTGGCCGTCACCCAGCACCTGCGATTCGAGGCCCGCCGCAATGCGGATGATGTGCGACGCCGCCTCACGCCCCTGCCGCTGACAGGCCACCCGCAGCAGCGCCTCGCCCTCGGCGCGCGTGCGCATCCAGCGACGCGCCAGGACCTGCACGCTGCGCGCGATGACCTCGGGCGCGCTGCTCGCCACCCAGGCATAGAGCTCGGTGCGATTGCAGGTCGAGATGAGCGCCGCTTCGGTGATGACGTCGGTGCGTACCGTCTGGTACAGCTGCGCCAGACGCTCCTCCGACAGGTGGAAGCGCTCGCGCGTGGCGACATCGGCATGGCGGAAATCGATCGCGATCGAGATCAGCATGGCGGGCGGATGACGGGATGTCGGATCACGCGGGCGCGAGACCCACGAGGTGCGCCAGGTTCTTCACGAAGATGCGCACATGCGACATGGGTTTGGCGCGCACCAGTTGCTTGCGCATGTACCCGTCGAAGGTGAGCTGCTGCACGTCCCGGTCGCGGCAGATGGCGACAAAGCGCTCGCGGCGATCATCGGTCGTGTACCAGAAGCGCTGCATGACATCGAGCACGAAGAACACGGGCCCATGCAGTCGCATGAAGTTCTTGCGGGCCTGACGGAGCGCCCGCGCGTTGCCGGTCTGCAGCGCCTCTTCGACGGCGTCGGCGGCCAGACGTCCGCCGGTCATGGCGTAGAAGATGCCCTCGCCACTGGCCGGCGCCACGACACCCGCGGCATCTCCGGCCACCACCACGTCCTTGCCGTTGTCCCAGCGGGGCAGGGGCGCGAGGGGAATGGGGGCGCCTTCGCGGCGGATGGTCTCAAGCGTGTCCATGCCGGTATCCGCGCGCAGCTTGGCCACCGCTTCACGCAGCCCGAAGCCCTTCTGCAGGGTGCCCGTGCCAATGCTGGTGGTGGGGCCGTGCGGAAACACCCAGGCGTAGAAGTCCGGAGAGAGCGGGGCGTTGTAGTACACGTCCACGCGGTCATGCCCGAAGACTTCACTGTCCTGCGTGGGCGACTTCACCACCTCGTGATAGGCAAACACATGCCGCGCCCGATGTGAGCCGGGAATGCACTGACGGGCCACGGGCGAAAGTGCGCCGTCCGCGCCAATGACAAAGCGCGCGCGCAGGGACCGCGGCGCGCCGTGGCGCGAGCGGCCGTCGGTGAAGCGCACGATGGCCGTGCCGTCTGCATCACGGTCGACCTGCGTGAAGGTGCCGGTGATGCGCTGCGCGCCGGCCTGCTGGGCGCGCACCCGCAACCACTCGTCGAACACGTCGCGGTCCACCATGCCCACGAAGCCCTGTCCCACCGGGATGTCCACCTTGCGTGCGCGCGGCGAGATGACACGCGCCGTGTTCACGCGCGCCACCAGCAGCGACTGCGGGATGTTGAAATCGCGCAGCAGCTGAGGCGGCACCGCGCCACCACAGGGCTTGGTGCGTCCCGCCCGGTCGAGCAGCACCACTGAGCGTCCCGCACAGGCCAGCTCGTGCGCGGCCGTGGCGCCGGATGGGCCACCGCCCACGACAATCACATCGACCAGCGCGCCGTCTTCGGGCTCGGCGGTCAGCGGCGAGGGAGACGTGGACAGGGACTGGGCGTCGAACTTCGTCATGAGAGCACCGCCTGCAGCATATCGCCGCGTTCGCGAAGGACAGAGGTGGCGCGTTCGCTGGAGGCACTGCGCAAGGCCAGCCACGCCGACACGGAGAACAACACGGCCTGCACCGCGAACACGGCCACATAGCCGCGCACCGGTGAACCGAGAACCACACGCGCCGCATCCACACCGGCCGCGCCGGAGAGCGTGCCCAGCGCATAGGCCATGGCCTGCGCGGCGCCAAAGACCCCGAGACGCAGACCGGCGCGTCCATCGCGGCGATCACCGGTGAGCGCCATCATCGAGCCGATCGCGCCGATGGCAAAGACTCCGTTGGCCAGACCCAGCACGACCACGATGCCGGTGAACGCGCTCACACTCGCGAAGCCCGGGGAGAGCAGCAGCGCGAGGTAGGCCAGGGCGGAACCGAAGCAGCCGGCCGCCGCCCACTGGCGGAGCTGACCGGTGAAGCGCGCGGCAATGGCGGTGACGATCATGCCCACCAGCACTCCGCCGTGATGCGCACCCGAGAGCGAGGTGCTCTCACCGGGCGTCATGCCGAAGGCCAGACCGGCGAAGGGCTCGAGAATGAGATCCTGCGCGCTGTAGGCGAACATGGCCAGGAACACGAAGCCGGCGAACAGTCGCGCCGCCGGCTCGTTCCACACGGTCTCGAAACTCTGTCGGAAGGAGGGACGCGTGTTGCCGCTCGAGGGCGTGCCCGTTGTGTCCGTTGCAGCCGACGCGGGAATTGCAGCCGCGTCTTCCATGCCGCGCGTGGCAATCCACGCCACCAGCAGTCCCACGCCGCCGATGCCGGCGGCCACGGCCACCAGCCGTGTCATGGAGAAGGGATCGAGCAGGCTGCCCGACACGATCGCGGTGATGATGATGCCGACGATCATGAGAATCCAGGTGATCGCGGCCGCCGCAGCGCGCTGCGTGGGGTGGGCCCGCTCGCTCATGAGCGCGAGCAGCGGCGTACCGGCGGCACTGACGCCGGCGCCAAGCAGAATGGAGGCAGTGCAGGCGAGCAGCACACCCAGCACGAGCTGTTGCTGCATGAGTCCCACGCTTGCGGTGACGGCCACACCACTGACGGCGGCGACTCCCATGCCACCGAGAATCCACGGCGTGCGGCGCGCGTGCACGTCGGAGGCATGACCGAGGCGCGGACGCAGATAGAGCTGCACGGCGAAATGCACGGCCACCAGCAAGCCGGGAATGAGCGCGGGCAGTGCGAGCTCCACCACAATCACACGATTGACGGTGGTGGTGAGCAGCACCACCACGGCGCCGATGGCGGCCTGCACGAGGCCAAGGCGCGCCATCTGGGTCCACTTGAGCGGAGGCAAAGTCGACGGCAGGGTGCTGGTGTTCACAGGGCGCGCAGGGCAAAGGCCGATACCATCATGCCGCTCACATAGAACGGCACACCGAACGCACTCAGGTACAGCGCCCGGGATTCCGGCGCGCGCACGAACCACAGCATGAGACCGGCCTGCACCAGGGCCAGCACGCCGACGGCCAGCGCATGCATCGGGCGACCCCAGGTGACCAGCAGGGCAATCACCGCGGCCTGCGCGGCCAGCATGATGAGCGAGGCCAGCCACGCCGCGCCCTTCGCGCCGTGCAGCACGGGCAGCGAGCGCACACCCATGCGTTCGTCGCCGGCCATGGCCTTGAAGTCGTTGAGTGTCATGATGCCGTGCGCGCCGAGGCTGTACAGCGCAGCGACGATCAGGATGTTGGCCGGCGGCAGCGTACTGCCGAGCATGATGCCGGCGCCGGTCACCCAGGCCAGCCCTTCGTAGGTGAAGCCCACGGCTGCATTGCCCAGCCAGCCGTTGCGCTTGAAGCGAAAGGGCGGCGCGCTATACGCCCAGGAGAAGGCGAGCGCGAGCGCCACGGCCGTCAGTCCGAAGCTGCCGAGCGGCAGCGCCCACAGCACACAGAGCAGGCTCCAGCCAATGGCGATGACGAGACCCCACTGGCCCGGGATGCGTCCCGAGGGAATGGGCCGATGGGGTTCGTTGATGGCGTCCACGTGGCGGTCGAACCAGTCGTTGACCGCCTGGCTGGAGGCGCAGACCATGGGACCGGTCAGTCCAATGCCGAGCGCCAGCGTCCACCAGCGCTCATTGGTGAAGGGGACCCCGGCTGAGATCGCCCCACAGGTAAACGCCCACATCGGAGGGAACCACGTCACTGGCTTGAGCAGCGTGAGGACCGCAGGCAGGTCCAGACGCGCGGGAGCCGAGTGTTCTGAGAGGCTGACGCCCATGATTGTCTAGTTTAGTTGACACCACGGGAAAGCGATAGACCCGCGGACGTTCGGCCGCGGGATACGTGGGTCTAGCTGTCGGTGTCTCGGTCCTGTACGGCGTCCGCGAGTTTATGTCGTCGGAGCTTGACGTACAGGCTTTGTCGACTGACGCCGAGGACTTCGGCGGCGGAGGTACGGTTGTCGTTGGTGAGTTCGAGCGCGGCTTCGATGAAGTGCCGTTCGACGAGGTCGACCGTGTCGCGCACGAGGTCGGGCAGGGACACACGACCGACGAGGCTGGTCAGCTCCTCCACGGCGCGCGTGAGGTCACGGGCGCCCTGTGGACCGGAGGCCAGGCGCCGGCCGATGTCACGGATGGTGAAGCCGATGCAGGGTTCTTCGCCTTCCGGCACCCAGACGGCGGAGACTTCCACCTCGGACTGATGACCGAGGACGCCGAAGGCCGAGGTGGCCATGAGGCGCACCGCGCCGTTCTTGCGCAGCATGGAGACGAAGACGCCGAAGTCGGCGCCGGGTCGTCCGATATAGTTGCCGATGGGCAGGCCGCGCAGCTGTTCTTCCGTCGCCACCTCGGCGATATCGAGGAAGGCCCGATTGGCTGCGAGGATGCCACCTTCGAGGTCGGTAACCACAAAACCGTCGGGCGAGCGCTCGATGAGATCGAGGACGCGTGAGGGCGAGCGACTGCCGGTGCCGGTTGCGCCGTCGGCAGCGGCCGGCGAAAGCCGCAGCAGCAGCAGCGTGGCCGATTCCTGCCGGAAGCAGGAGGCGGAGGCGTGATAGCTGCGTCCGCCCTGCAGGGTGAGACCGGTTTCCCCGGCGCGTCCGGCGCTGCGCGCGGACGAGAGCAGGTCCTCGAGTACGCGGATGCTGCCGGCGTCCACCCCGAAGGGGAAGGTACGTCCCACGAGGCGTTCGGTGGCGTCGCCGAAGATCTGGCCGGCGGCGGCGTTGGCGTCGAGCACCTTGAGATTGGTGGCGTCGAGCACGAGAATGCCGTCGCTGGCGAGCTGGAAGAGCAGGCGGTAGCGCGTTTCGACATGGCGCATGCGCCAGTAGTCGCGTTCCATGGCCTGCTGCGCTTCGACGAGACGCTGCTGCAGGGTGGACACATTGCGCATGTCGCGGCCCACGGCCACGAGGGCACCACCCGGTCCGAGCCGCAGGGCGGTGTAGGCCACGGGCAGTTCCGACACTTCGGCCAGCAGGTGATTGACCTGACGGCGCTTGGAGACGCCCTGGCTGGCCGCTTCCTTGATGAGGGTGTCGATTTTGCCGCGTGAATCGGCGGTGACGGTGTCGCTCCACGCGCGGCCCACCCAATGGGAGGCCTCTTCGAAGTGCGAGTCGCCGCCGGAGGACAGGGCCACGTCACGAATGACGCCCGATCCATCCATGACCAACGCAATGTCCCCGGCTACGGCCAGCAGGGCCGCCGCAGTATTCGGGTCGAGTGCGCTGGAGGCGGGATTACTCCCGGTGAAGGTCTTGATGGAACTGGCCACGAGCAGCAGATCCTTCCGGAGACGCAAGGTCGGCCGGGGCGCTGGCGCGCGCCGCAGCAAGGAGGGCGCGCGCCACCTTAGGAGCCGACCGGGTGTCCGCCGCATAGGCGTCCGCACCCAGTTCCCGGGCCAGATTGGGATTCTTGGCGATAGGCTGCCCGCCGACCATGACCTGCACGTTGGGGTTTCGTGAAGCGGCACGCAGGCGACGGATGTCGTGCCGCAGCTTCGGCAGGCGGTTGTCGGTGCCCACGGAGAAGCCGATGACATCATACCATTGCGTCGCCACAATGGAAGCGAGGTCGGCATCCGACCAGGGCGCACCGACCAGCACCTGCCAGCCATCGCGGATGAGGAACTCGCCCACCATGATGAGGCCGAGCGTATGCTGCTCGCCGTTCATGCAGCTGAGCAGCACACTGCCCACCGGCTCGCTCTGCTCGGCATCCCCGAGAAAGGCCGGGGAGAGACTGCGCAGCAGACGCTGCATGCGTCCCATGGCCATGGTGACTTCGACGAAGTCCACCTCGTCGGACTCCCACATTTCTCCCAGCCGCCGGGCGGCGGGAGCCAGCAGGTCGAGGAACACCGTTTCAATGGTGCATCCATCCTGCAGACGGGAGTCCACGAAATGGGCCCCCACCAAATCGTCGGGGTTTCGCAGCGCGTTCACGAAGGCCCGGACGTCCTCGGGCGGCAGGTTGCGTGAGACGGCCGATGCCAGAGAAGGAGAAAGCGGCCCCGCCCGATGGCTCTGCAGCAGGCGCGGCACCAGCTCGTTCTGGATCGTACGTTCGAGACGCTCGCTACGGCGCGAAGTTGAGACGTGATCCATTGACGCCTGTTGTCGGTCCCGGGCAAGAGGACACCATAGAGAGGCCACAGGCGCGGAGGGAAGAGCACAAGCCGGTCAACGGCGTACTCCAGACGCGTGGCAGGTGAGGACGAAGCCCGAGGGTGAGCTACAGCATAACGGTTGGAACCAGAAATTGATATAAGAAATTTTGTCTGTCAAGTGTGGTTTACGTCAACAATGCTTGACAACTTCTGTTTCCGGTCGTACTGTCGAATCACCTGGGCAGCGAACCCCCGGACCAGAAGGCGAGATGACCGCAGGACCCACCCCACCGACGACGGCAGCCCCTGCTGTCGCCTCGGCCGCCGCATCGAAGCATCCACCCCGCCGGGGGCTGTATACCCCGGAGGAACGTCGGCGCAGAGACGAAACCCGCTGGACCCTCGTTCAGGGCATCCTGGCGCCGCTTCAGTTCCTCGTCATGGCCGTGTCTGTCGTGCTCGTGTTGCGCTATCTGCGCACCGGCGACGGACTCGCGGCCGCGCACGTATCCATTGTCATCAAGACCCTCGTGCTGTTCACCATCATGGTGACCGGCGCCATCTGGGAAAAAGTCGTGTTCGGCCAATACCTCTTTCATCCATCCTTCTTCTGGGAGGATGTGGTGAGCTTCGGGGTCATTGCGCTGCACACCGCCTATCTGATCGGGCTCGTGCAGTCCTGGTCGGCGCGCAGCCTCATGCTGCTGGCTCTCGTGGCCTACGCCGCCTACACCATCAATGCCGCGCAATTCCTGCTCAAGCTGCGCGCGGCGCGCCGCGAAGAGCAGGCCACGCGAGTGGCCAGTCTGCCGGTCATGGCCGGAGGCCATTCATGAGTACTGTGCTCGAATTGCCCGTGCTGCGGGAACGCGGCCAGCGTGAAGTGTTCTGTGGTCTCACGGGCATCGTGTGGCTGCACCGCAAGATGCAGGATGCGTTCTTCCTCGTGGTGGGATCACGCACCTGCGCGCATCTCGTGCAGTCGGCGGCCGGTGTCATGATCTTCGCCGAACCGCGCTTTGCCACGGCCATTCTCGGCGAACGTGATCTGGCCGGACTTGCCGACGCCAACGACGAACTCGATCGTGTCGTGGGCCAGCTGCTTGCACGGCGTCCCGACATCGCCACGCTGTTTCTGGTGGGCTCCTGCCCGTCGGAAGTCATCAAACTGGATCTCGGCCGGGCCGCCGAACGACTGAGTCAGCAGCACATGCCGCGCGTGCAGGTGCTCAACTACAGTGGCAGTGGCATCGAGACCACGTTCACGCAGGGCGAGGACGCCTGTCTCAACAGCCTGGTGCCGCATCTGCCCGCCGCGGCCGATGCCACACCGTCGCTGCTGGTGGTGGGCACGCTGGCCGATGTCGTCGAAGATCAGTTCCGTCGGCTCTTCGACGAGCTCGGGGTGGGCCCGGTGCATTTCTTCCCGCCACGCCGGGCGCGCGATCTGCCGCCCATCGGACGCGGTACGCGCGTATTACTTGCGCAACCCTTCCTGAGTGACACGGCGCGCTCGCTGGTGGCGCGTGGGGCGACGCTGCTTGCCTCCCCCTATCCGCTCGGTGTGCAGGGCACCACGGCCTGGCTGGGTGCGGCCGCGACGGCGTTTGGCGTGTCCGCGGACACGCTCGAGCGTGTCACGGCGCCGAGTGCGCGACGGGCGAACACCGCGTTGGCGCGCTACCGCCCGTGGCTCGAAGGCCGGCGTCTGTTTCTCTTCCCCGATTCGCAGCTCGAGATTCCCATCGCGCGCTTTCTGCATGAGGAGTGCGGCATGACGCTGGTGGAAGTCGGCACGCCCTATCTCGATCGCCTGCTCATGGACGCCGAACTGGCCCGGTTGCCGGAAGGTGTGCAGTTGAGTGAAGGGCAGGACGTGGACCGGCAGCTCGATCGCTGCCGCGAGGCGCAGCCCGACCTCACGGTGTGCGGTCTCGGTCTCGCCAATCCGCTCGAGGCCGAGGGCCTGCGCACCAAGTGGTCCATCGAACTCGTGTTCTCGCCCGTGCAGGGCTACGAACAGGCCGGCGATCTGGCCGAACTCTTCGCGCGGCCGCTGGACCGCGCCCAACGGCTGGCGGTGTAATCCATGGAACTCACGCTCTGGACCTACGAAGGCCCGCCGCACGTGGGCGCGATGCGCGTGGCCACCTCCATGCGCGGGGTGCACTATGTGCTGCATGCGCCGCAGGGTGACACCTACGCCGATCTGCTGTTCACGATGATCGAGCGGCGTGACCGCCGCCCACCCGTGACCTATACCACCTTCCAGGCGCGTGATCTGGGCGGTGACACGGCGGAGTTGGTGAAGACGGCCGTGCGTGATGCGTATGAACGCTTCCGTCCCGACGCGTTGCTGGTGGGCGAATCCTGCACGGCCGAACTCATTCAGGATCAGCCCGGCAGTCTGGCGCTGGGCATGAATCTCGACGTCCCCGTGGTGCCGCTCGAACTACCGGCCTACTCCAAGAAGGAGAACTGGGGCGCGAGCGAGACCTTCTACCAGCTCGTGCGCACCATCCTGCTCCCGCAGGTGCCAGCGCCGGGACTCACGCGGGAACCGCCCGCCACGACGGCGGCGCGCGAAACCCGGCGTCCCCGCGCGAACCTGCTGGGAGCGACGGCGCTCGGCTTCCGCAATCGCGACGACGTGCGCGAGGTCACCCGGCTGCTGCATGACCTCGGTGTGGACGTGCACGTGTGCGCGCCACTGCACGCCACGGTGGCCGATCTCAAGCGTCTGCCCGAGGCCGACTTCAACATCTGTCTCTATCCCGAGGTGGCCGAAACCACCGCGCGCTGGATGGAGAAGTCGTTCCGCATGCCCTTCGTGCGCAGCGTGCCCATCGGCGTGCTGGCCACCCGGCAGTTCATTCGGGAGGTGGCGGAGATGGCCGGCGTGAATGCCGATGCGCTGCTCGAAGCGGAGCGCGTGGGCGATGCACAGATGGATGCCAGCCGCTCCCTGCTGCCCTGGTACTCCCGCTCGGTGGACAGCACCTACCTCACCGGCAAGCGGGTGTTCGTGTTTGGCGACGCCACGCATGTGCTGGCCGCCGCACGCATCGCGCGCGACGAGCTGGGCTTCACGGTGGTGGGCGTTGGCACCTACTCACGCGAGTACGCGCGCGCCGTCCGCGACTACGCGGCCAGCATCGGCGTGGCGGCTCTCATCAGCGACGACTACCTCGCGGTGGAGCAGCGCGTGAGTGAGCTGGCCCCGGAGCTGGTGCTGGGCACACAGATGGAACGCCACATCGCCAAGCGTCTGGGCATTCCCTGCGCGGTGATCTCGGCGCCCATTCATGTGCAGGATGTGCCGGCGCGGCATTCGCCGCAGATGGGTTTCGAAGGCGCCAACGTGATCTTCGATACCTGGGTGCATCCGCTGATGATGGGGCTCGAGGAGCACCTGCTGCACATGTTCCGCGATGACTTTGAGTTTGCCGATGGCGTGGTGCCCTCGCATCTGGGCGGTCGCCGCAGCGCCGGCACGTCGGAGGCCGCATCGGGAGTGGGGTCGGTCACGCTGACAGCGGGTGCGCCGGCGACAGAGAGGGACGCGACCGACCCGGTGGCGCCGGAAGCCGCCAGTGCCGTGGGGTTGACGGAAGAGGAGGCGGAAGCGCCGGCCGAGGCGCCGGTGGCGGCCGCCGTGACTGCCACACGCTGGATGCCGCTGGCGGAAGCGGAGCTCAGGAAGATTCCGTTCTTTGTGCGTGGCAAGGCCCGTCGCAACACCGAGGCCTATGCGCTGGCGCAGGGCATTGCCGAGATCTCCGTGGACACGCTGTACGACGCGAAGGCGCACTATGGCCGCTGAGTGCCGCGTCGTCATCGTGACGCTGGATTCGCACCTGGCTGATGCCTTCGTGCAGGCGCGCAGCGCGCTCGCCCGGCATGGTGTGAAGGTGGCCATGCACGTGGCGGCCGACTTCGGGAGCGATGCCGGTGCGGCGGAGCGTGCGCGTCATGACATCGCCGACGCGCACATCGTGGTCTGCACGCAGCTCTTCCAGGAAGAGTACGCCAATGCCGTGCTGCCTGCGGTGCTGGCCCGCCGCGACGCGGCGGATGCGGTCATGTGCGCACTCTGCACGCCCGAGCTGGTCAAGTGCACGAAGCTCGGTGCCTTCGACATGATGGCGGGCGAGTCACGCTCGGCGTTCTCACCGCTCAACCTGCTGCGCAAGCTGCGCGGGTCGCGCAAGGACGGCAAGTCGAGTGGTGAGCGCCAGATGACGGCGCTGCGCACGATGTCCGGCCTGCTCAAGTTCGTGCCCGGGACGGCGCAGGATTTGCGCGCGTATCTGCTGCTCATTCAGTACTGGCTGGCCGGCAGCGCGGAAAACATCGAGCAGATGCTGCGCTACGTGGTGGGTCGCTACGCGGCCGGTCCGCGCAAGGGTCTGCGTGGCGCGCTGCCGGCCGAAGCCCCGGTGAGTTATCCCGAGGTGGGACTCTGGCATCCGGATCTCAAGGGGCGCGGCATTGTGGAGGAGCTGCGTGAGTTGCCGCGCAAGGTCGGCGCCGCCGGTGGCAAGACGGCGCGCGAGCTGACGGGAACGGTGGGTGTCCTGGTTGGACGCTCATACCTGCTGGCCGACAACACGGCCCACTATGCGGCGCTGGTGCGTGCGCTCCAGGCACGTGGTCTGCGCGTGGTGCCGGCCTTTGCCAGTGCGCTTGATGCGCGCCCGGCAATTGCCCGCTACTTCAGCGATGCCAACGGGCAGGGCAACATCGACGCGCTGGTGAACCTCACCGGCTTCTCGCTCGTTGGCGGGCCGGCCTACAACGATGCCGCCGCCGCGCAGACGGTCCTCGCGCAGCTCGACGTACCCTATCTCACGCTGCAGACGCTCGAGTTCCAGACCATTGCCGAGTGGCAGCGGGATACGCGTGGACTCAATCCGCTGCAGGCCACCTTGCAGGTGGCCATTCCCGAGCTGGATGGCGCCATCGCGCCCACGGTGTTCGGCGGAAAGGGCGAGCCCGTTGACGGCCGGCCCACGGCCTCGGAGCCCATTGCCGAGCGCGTGGAGCGCGCCGCGTCGCGCGTCGCGCAGCTGGTAGCGCTGCGCCGCACGGAGCGCTCGCAGCGCAAGGTGGCGGTGGTGCTGTTCAACTTCCCGCCCAATGCCGGCAACACCGGATCGGCGGCCTATCTCGCGGTGTTCCCGTCATTGCAGCGCACGCTGGCGGCCATGAAGGAGGCCGGCTACACCGTTGAGCTGCCGTCGAGCCCCGACGATCTGCGCGAGCGACTCACGCAGGGCAACCGTGAGCGGTTCGGCGCACCGGCCAACGTGCATACGCGCATTCCGGTGGACGATCACGTCCGGCGTGAACGCTGGCTGCCGGAGATCGAGCGCACCTGGGGCCCCGCGCCGGGTCGTCAGCTCACCGACGGACAGTCACTGTACGTGATGGGTGTGCAGCTGGGCAACGTGTTTGTGGGTGTGCAGCCGGCCTTCGGCTGGGAAGGCGACCCCATGCGTCTGCTCTTCGAGGGCGGTTTTGCGCCCACGCATGCCTTCAGCGCGTTCTATCGCTGGCTGCGCGAGGATTTTGGCGCCAACGCAGTACTGCACTTCGGCACACACGGCGCGCTGGAGTTCATGCCGGGCAAGCAGGCCGGGCTCGACGCCACCTGCTGGCCGGATCGTCTCATCGGCGATGTGCCCAATGTGTATTTGTATGCCTCCAACAACTCGTCGGAAGGCACGCTGGCCAAGCGGCGCGGCAACGCGACTCTCGTGTCGTATCTCACGCCGCCCATCGCCAACGCCGGGCTCTATCGTGGCCTGCTCGAACTCAAGAGCAGTCTCGATCGCTGGCGGCAGAGTGGTGGTACGCGTGCCGGCGATGCCGAGACGCTGGCGGCGCTGATTCAGCAGCAGGCCGTGGCGGTTGAACTCGCCGACGCCGAGCCGGCCTGGCCGTTCATCGCCATGGATGCCGAGGTCGCGCGACTGCGCGAGCGTCTGCTCGAACTCGAATACGCCCTCATTCCCACGGGGCTGCATGTTGTGGGCGAGCCCATGGCGGCTCCCGCACGCGTGGACATGCTGCTGGCCATGGCGGAGAGCGGCCGGCCGGAGGAAGAGCTGCCGGCACTGAGCGCCTGTTTTGCGCTCCAGCCCTCCGCCGACCAGGCCGACAGCACCGCGCTGGTGGCCGAGACCATGCGTGCGGCCGTGACCGTGCTGGTGGAGCAGGGTGACAGCCGACGCGCCGAACAGCTGGCCCGTCGCAGCGCCGAGGCGCAGGGCGTGCGCGTGGTCAACGACACGGCGCTCCGTCGCCACCTGGTGCTGCTGGCGGAGCTGGATGCGCACCTCAGGGAAGACCGCGAGCTCTGCGGCATTCTCACGGCACTCGATGCGCGGTATGTGAAGCCCGCACCGGGCGGCGATCTGCTGCGCAATCCGCAGGTGCTGCCCACGGGCCGCAATCTGTACGGCTTCGACCCGTATCGCGTGCCCAGTGCGGCGGCCATGCTTGAAGGCCGTCGCCGCGCCGATCAGCTGCTCGAGCGCCATGTGGCCGACAGCGGCAGCATGCCGGCCACCGTGGCCATGGTGCTCTGGGGCACGGACAACATGAAGAGCGAAGGCGCCCCCCTCGCGCAGGTGCTGGCCCTCATGGGCGTGGCGCCGCGCTTCGATGGCGTGGGCCGTCTGGCTGGCGCGCGGCTGGTGCCGCTCGATGCGCTGGGCCATCCGCGCATCGATGTGGTCGTCACGCTCTCGGGCATCTTCCGCGACCTGCTGCCGCTGCAGGTGCGCCTGCTGGCCGAGGCCGCGCTGCTCTGTGCGCAGGCGGACGAAGACCCGTCGCAGAACTTCATCCGGGCTCACGCACTGGCCACCATGCAGGAGACCGGCTGCTCCATGGCCGATGCGGCGTTGCGCGTGTTCTCCAATGCCGACGGCGCCTACGGCTCGAACGTCAACCTGCTCATCGAAACCGGTCGCTGGCAGGACGAGAACGAACTGGCGGACCTGTTCGTGCAGCGCAAGGGTTTTGCCTACGGCGCGGATGGACGCGCGCAGGCGCAGCCGGCGCTCATGAAGCGCGCGCTGGCCACGGCCACGCTGTCCTTTCAGGGGCTCGACTCCGTGGATCTCGGCGCCACCGACATCGATCAGTACGTGGAGTCGCTGGGTGGCATGACGCGCGTCATCGCGCAGCAGAATGGCGGGCGCACCCCCGCGGTGTATCTCGGGGACTACGGACAGGGGGCGGGGCGTGTGCGCACCCTCACCGAGCAGGTGGAACTCGAGTCACGCACGAAGGTGCTCAATCCGCGCTGGTACGAAGCGCAGCTGCAGTACGGGTACGAAGGCGTACGCAATATCGCGGGGCATCTCACCACCACGCTTGGCTGGTCCGCCACGGGCGGAACCGGTGCAGTGCCGGGCTGGGTGTACACCGAGGCCACGCGCACCTTCGTGCTGGACGAAACCATGCGGCGCCGTCTGGCGGACGCAAATCCGGATGCGGCGCTGGGCCTGGCGCAGCGCCTGCTCGAGGCGAGCGATCGCGGGTTCTGGGAACCCGACGACGCCACCCTCGATGCCTTGCGTGAAGCCGCTGCCGAACTCGAGGATCGCCTGGAGGGCATCCATACATGACGACCATTCGACTTCCCATTGTAGACGAATTCGGGGACGGGGAAGGCTCCGTGCAGGTCCACCAGGACGAGGCGCAGCGCATCGACGGCGCACTCGTGATTGCCGTGTACGGCAAGGGTGGCATCGGCAAGAGCACCACGTCATCGAATCTCTCGGCCGCCTTCGCCACGCTGGGCAAGCGGGTGCTGCAGATCGGCTGTGACCCCAAGCACGACAGCACCTTCACGCTCACCAAGCGCATGGTGCCCACCGTCATCGACGTGCTGGAAGGGGTGAACTTCCATGGTGAAGAGCTGCGCCCCGAGGACTTCATGTTCGAAGGCTACAAGGGGGTGCAGTGCATCGAGGCCGGTGGCCCGCCGGCGGGCACGGGCTGTGGTGGTTATGTCACTGGCCAGACCGTCAAGCTGCTCAAGGAACATCACCTGCTCGAAGACACCGACGTGGTGATCTTCGATGTGCTCGGTGACGTAGTCTGCGGCGGGTTTGCGGCGCCGCTGCAGCACGCGCACTACTGCCTCATCGTCACGGCCAACGACTTCGATTCGATCTTCGCGATGAACCGCATCATTGCGGCCATCCAGGCGAAGTCGCGCAACTACAAGGTGCGGCTGGGTGGGGTGATCGCCAACCGCTCACGGGAGACCAACGAAATCGATCGCTTCAATGCGGCCGTTGGTCTGAAGACGATGGCGCACTTCAAGGATGTGGATGCCATCCGACGCAGCCGGCTCAAGAAGAGCACCATCTTCGAGATGGGCGACGCGCCGGATGTGGTGGAGGTGCAGCAGGAGTACCTGGCGCTGGCCAAGCGCATGCTCAACGACGTGGAGCCACTTCCGGCTTCGCCGCTCAAGGACCGCGAAATCTTCGATCTGCTGGGGTTCGACTGATGCCCGCGCCCACCACCATGACACACTCCCCGACTCCAGGTCCGTCGTTCGAAGGAACGCCGCCTGGGGGTTCGCACGCCGCATCGGTTTCGTACCGAGAGCGGCGGGCCTGGATCGGGGAGTACTTCGACCGCACGGCCGCCGATGCCTGGAAGGCACTGACGTCCGATGCGCCGGTCTCGCGGGTGCGCGCCTCGGTGCGCGCCGGACGCGACCACATGCGCGAGACGCTGCTGAGCTGGCTGCCGCCGGATCTGCATGGCATGCGGGTGCTGGACGCCGGCTGCGGCACGGGCACGGCGGCCATTGCACTGGCCGAGCGCGGCGCCGAGGTGGTGGCCATCGATCTCTCGCCCACGCTGGTGGAGCACGCGCAGGAGCGCGCGGACGCCGTCGGCGCGCCGCCCATCGATTTCCGCTCCGGGGACATGCTCGATCCATCGCTGGGCACGTTCGACTACGTGCTGGCCATGGACAGCATCATCCACTACGAGTTGCCCGAGATGATGGCGGTGCTCACCGCGCTCGCGCCGCGCGTGCGCGAGCGCATGCTCATCACGGTGGCGCCTCGCACACCCATGCTCACGGTGATGCGGGCCGTGGGGCGGCTGTTCCCGCGCGCCGACCGCGCACCGGCCATCGTGCCGGTATCCGACTACGCGTTCCGCAAGGCCTTCGCGGCCGTGCCGGCGCTGGACACCTGGGGCATTGTCGGGACCCGGCTGGTGGAATCGGGCTTCTACCGCTCGATGGCCATCAAGATGCAGAACGCGTCATTGCGCGGCGACGCCGCGCCATCACGCTGAACGTTCGTCAATCCGAAGGAGACACGCGATGGAACCGATGACCTGGGGACTGCTGGCTGCTGCGGCAGGAGGCGCTGGACTGTGGTACGTGATGAAGCGTCGGCGCGAGGTGGCCTGCACGGTCGATCTCGAGATGACGCATGACCACTTCCACGCGCATGTGGACCTCAAGGGTGTGTACGTCGATCCCGGCGACGAGGTGCTGGTGCGCAATACGCCCAGTCGCATCGCGTTCGGGACACAGACCACGTTCGACTCCAGCGCCGAGGTCCGTCGGGCCAGCTGGCTCAAGCGGCAGGTGGTGAAGCTCACCGGTGGCACCGCCATTCACGAACTCTACGAAGTCGGCTTCGAAGGCTGATCCCTCCCATGTACTCGACCACGACCGAAATCCCGGTGCGCCCGCTCGCGGCGCCCAACGCCACCACGCAGGCGGCGCAGCAGGATGCGATGCTCAATCCGCGCTTCTACACCACGAACTTCGCGGAAATCGACGCGCTGCACATCACGCCAGAGAACCGCCGCATGTGGGATGACATGCTGGCCGAGTTCCGGCGCGATCCCAACAAGGATCATTTCAAGCGCTCGCCGGAGTTCGACGATGACTTCTCGGCCATGGACCCGGCGCTGCGCGAGCAGTTCATCGAGTTCCTCACCTCATCGGTGACGGCCGAGTTCTCGGGATGCATCCTGTACGCCGAGATCAAGAAGCGCATCAAGAATCAGGATGTGCGCGATCTCTTCGGCTTCATGAGCCGCGACGAGGGACGTCACGCGGGGTTCATCAACCACACGCTGCGCGACTTCAACGTGGCCGTGGATCTGAGCTTCCTGACGCGGGCCAAGAAGTACACGTACTTCCAGCCCAAGTTCATCTACTACGCGACCTACCTGTCGGAGAAGATCGGGTACGCGCGGTACATCACCATCTACCGCAACTTCGAGAAGCAGCCGGACAAGCGCTTCCACCCGATCTTCAAGTTCTTCGAGAACTGGTGCCTGGACGAGTTCCGCCACGGCGAGGCGTTCGCCGTGCTGATGCGCTCCAATCCGCATCTCCTGCAGGGGGTGAACAAGCTCTGGATCCGCTTCTTCCTGCTCGCGGTGTTCTGCACCATGTACGTGCGTGATCACGCGCGGAAGGAGTTCTTCGACTTCATGGGGCTCGACGTGGACGACTACGACCGTCGTGTCATCACGCTGACCAACACCATCAGTCGCCAGGTCTTCCCGGAGACCATCGACACCGAGTCCGAGGCGTTCTGGGGGCTGTTGGACAAGATGTGGAAGAACACCGAGGCCATGCGCCGCGCCGAGCAGCAGGGCGGCATGTTCTCCGGACTCAAGGTCACGGCACTCAAGGCCGCGAACGCGTTCACCTTCCTGCGGCTGTTCCTGCGTCGTCCCCACCGGCAGGCCCTGCCGGCGGATGTGCGCATGCAGCCGGTGTGGTGACGACGGGAGGCGCCGGTCATGGCAAAATCTGCTGAACTTCCCGTGCGCATCTGGCGCGCTCTCGGCACCCGATGGATGCCGTTTGCCGACGTGGGCAGTGAGGACGTGCCGCTGTCGCGGCTCTTCCGGCTGTCGCTGTTTCAGCTGGCAGTGGGGATGGTGCAGACGCTGTTCGTGGGCACCCTCAACCGGGTGATGATCCTCGAACTCCGGGTGCCGGCGTCGCTGGTGGCCATCATGCTGGCCATCCCGCTGCTGGCTGCGCCTTTCCGCGCGCTGGTGGGGTTCAAGTCGGATACACATCGCAGCATCCTGGGCTGGCGTCGGGTGCCCTATCTCTGGATTGGCACACAGCTGCAGTTTGGCGGTCTGGCCATCATGCCGTTTGCGCTGCTGCTGCTGTCGGAGAAGGGCAGTGGTGGCCCGGTGTGGATTGCCTACGCGGCGAGCGCCGTGGCCTTTCTGCTGGCGGGCGCCGGCGCGCATACCACGCAGACGGCGGGTCTGGCGCTGGCCACTGATCTGGTGAGCGAGGACAAGCGGCCGCGCGTGATCGCGCTGATGTACCTGATGATGCTGGTGGGTACGCTGGTGAGCGCGCTCATTCTTGAGCAGCTGCTGCAGCCATTCTCGTCGATGCGTCTGATTCAGGTCATTCAGGGAGCGGCGCTGTTCACGATCGTGGTGAACGCCTTTGCGCTCTGGAAGCAGGAAGCCAGACAGCGCGGCGTGGTGGAGTACAAGAAGGGCGAGCGTCGTCCCCAGTTCCGTGAAGCGTGGCGGACGTTCGCTTCCGGTGGTCAGGCGGTGGGACTTCTGGTGGCGTCCGGCCTCGGGTTCTTCGCGTTCAACCTGCAGGACGTGCTGCTCGAGCCCTATGGTGGCGAGATCCTGCATTTCACCGTTGCAGGTACCACGGCACTGACAGGCATCATGGCCTTTGGCGCGGTGCTGGCCTTTGTGTGGAGTGCCACACAGGACCGCACCGTGAAGGCCCCGCTTCGGCTGGCGTCGCAGGGTGTGGTGGTGGGCCTGCTGGGATTTGCCATGATCACGGCGGGCAGCATGATGAGCACCCACCCCATCTGGGCGCCGTTCTTCTTTCGTTTCGGCGTGATGCTCATTGGTTTTGGTGAGGCGCTCTTTGGTGTGGGGACGCTGTCATTCGCCATGGGTATGCGTGATGCCACGCAGCACGGCATTGCACTGGGCGCGTGGGGCGCGGTGTTTGCCACCGCCGAAGGGCTGTCGTTTGCCCTGAGCGGCCTCATGAAGGATGCGTTGTCGCACCTCGGTGCCACGCAACCGGTTGGAAGCTGGTTGGCGCAGCCTGCTGCGCCCTATACGGCGGTGTACGGCACGGAAATCGTGGTCTTGCTGATCACCCTGGTTGTTCTGGGCACTGTGGGTCGCCGCGCGGCGAACCAGGTGTCAGTTGGAGTTGCACGCCCCTTCGGTCTCGCGGACATCCCGGCGTGACCGTTCACCATTCCACCGGAGTCATCACATGATGGACTATCTCGATGGTGCCCAGATCGCGTTGTACGCGTTCTGGTTGTTTTTCTTCGGGTTGATCATCTACCTCCGCAAGGAAGACAAGCGCGAAGGTTATCCGCTCGAGTCGCCGCAGGGTCCGCGTGAGGGCTGGCCGAAGCCGGCCACGCCGAAGTCCTACATCCACCGCCACCACGGCGACGAGGGCGCGCACTGATGTCCAGCGTCAAGTATGTACCAGCTGACAGCTACAACGGCTCGCCGGTGGTGCCCACGGGCAACCCCATGATCGATGGGGTTGGCCCCGCCGCGTGGAACGAAGCGCGACGCGATGAGCCGGACGTGACCTATGATGGACGTCCGAAGCTCGTGCCCATGCGGATGGACGCCGCATTCAGCATTGCGAAGGGCGATCCCGATCCGCGCGGTCTGCCGGTGGTGGCCGCCGACAAGGTGGTGGCCGGCAAGGTCGTGGACGTGTGGGTCAATCGCTCGGAGCCGCAGGTGTCCTTCTACGAGGTGCAGCTCAGCGGCAGCGAGCGTCGGGTGTTGCTGCCGTCCGGCTACGTGCAGTGGCCCAACTTCGGGCTCTGGGGCAATGATCGGCTGCTCGTGAAGTCCATCACCTCGGCGCAGTTTGCCAATGTGCCCGGCACGGCGCGCGAGGACCGCATCACGCTGCTCGAGGAAGACCGCATCTCGGCGTACTATGCCGGCGGTCATCTGTATGCGACGTCGTCCCGTTCCCAGCCCCTCATATGAATCCGCCGGCGCTCGCTTCCGATTCGCAGGCGCCGGTCGGGCACGCGCCCGACGCTGCGCCGTCCACGCCACGGTACATCCGTGGCGTGCCGCATCCTCTTCCTGACGGTGAGCAGCTGCTGTGGGAAGGGGCGCCGTCGATGCGGGCCGTAGCCACGCATGTCTTTCACTGGCGCCTCGTTGTGGCCTACTTCGTGGGCATGTTCGCGTTGTGGGCCATGACGACGGACACGCCGCGTGGCACGGAAGTCTGGTGGTCGGAAGCGACGCTGCGCCTGGCGCTCGGGGTCTTTGTTCTGCTCTGCGTGATGGGGCTTTCGCGGGCGGTGGCCAGCACCTCGTGGTACGCCATCACCTCCCGCCGCATCGTCATGCGTGTGGGCATGGCCTTCCCGATGTCCATCAACATTCCCTTCACGCTGCTGCAGACGGCGGGACTGGGTGTGTTCCGTGATGGCACCGGACAGGTGGCGCTTGGACTCGTGCCGGGTCAGCGGCTGGCCTACATCGCACTCTGGCCGCACTGCCTGGTGTGGAACATCAATCATCCGGCGCCGGTGCTGCGTGGCCTCGAGCAACCGGAGATGGTGGCCAAGCTGCTGGCCACGGCCGTGGCCGATGCGGCCGAGGCGGACCTCGACGCCAGCATCGAGCGTGGAGCGACGGATACCGCCGCACGTCCCGAACGCGGTGGCCCCTCGCGTCCCGCAGTCCGTCAGGCGCGCACCGCGCCGGCAGGAGCATGAGCATGGACATGCGTCGTCAGGCGCCCAGTGTGGTGTTCGAGCCGGAACCCGGCGAGCGTCCCGGTGCGTCCTCCACCCTGGTGGTGCCCAAGCCGGCGCTGATCATGGCGGGTGCGCTGGTCACGCTGGTCATCGGTCTTGCCGTTGCTGCCAAGAAGTTCGAAGTGGGCGCGTTCCGTGAACGCCCCACGGAAGTGCTGGTGCAGCGCAGTCTGCGATTCGAGGACGCGCCCAATCAGGGCATCGGCGTGATCGATGCCTCGACCGGCAAGACGGCCGTTGTGCTCGAGCCGGGCAGCAATGGATTCCTGCGCGGTTCGCTTCGCGCGTTGACCCGGGCGCGCAAGGCAGCGGGCATCGGCGCGGCCGAGCCGTTTCGTCTGGTGCGCTACGTGGACGGTCGTCTGGTGCTGCACGACGATGCGACGGGACAGCATGTGACCGTGACCGGGTTCGGGCCCACGCAGGTGGAGAGCTTCGACAACCTGCTCAAGGAGAAGCCAGGGCAGGGGCCGGCACCGGTTGCGCCGTATGTACCGATTGGCGTTGGGCGGCGGTAAGGATCCGAGCTGGTCCAGGGATGTGAGGGAACAGAAGGTGTGAGGATCGGAGGATCGAAGGACAAAAGGGCGGGCCCGGGAGACACCGTACAGCATGGTGTCGCCCGGGCCCGCTCTCTTATCCTCTGATCCTCCGAACCTCACACCTTCTGTTCCCTCTCAGATCCTAGTTGGACCCGGCACTTCCCGACGAGGGTCTCGGCATGGCCGACGGCGCTGGAGTCACTGTGCTGTCCGTCGCGGCGGCCGCACTATCCGCCGGCAGACCGAGCCCGGGGAAGGGCACGCCGTTCCAGTCGGGCCGTCCCCAGAGAGCGGGGAAGTCCTTGGTCATCTGCGCACCGTACAGCGGCTTGTAGGCACCGTTGTGGCAGGTCAGGCACTGTGCCTTGGGCGCATCGCCCATGGGACCCAGGCGCACGGCAGGATAGACGGGCTGCAGCGGCGAGAGGTAGTTCTGGTTCACGTCCCGCAGCATCATGATGCCGTGGTAGGCCTTCACGCGGGCCGGCGGGGCCTCGCGCCAGCTCGCGAACTGGCGGGAGTTGTGGCAGTAGGTGCAGTTCACGCCCAGCGACTTCGACTGCGAAATCATGAGGGCGTAGGTCCACTCCGTCTGCTTCACCGAACTGCGGTTCTCGGGCGTGGGGGCCACACTCTGCGTGATGACGCGGGCGCCGTCACGGTCGAGATAGTGGCGCAGATAGTCCGTCTGCTTGTTGTAGAACCAGAGACCGCTGGGCAGCGGCTTGCCGACGTGACAGGTGTAGCAGGTCACCCCGGTGTTGGCCACGTGCTGCTGATACTGCCCGTTGATCTGCCGCGTCATCTGCAGCATGCGACGCGCCACGAGCTTGGTGTAGATGGGCGCGCCGCTGGGCAGGGTGTCGCTGGCCATGTTGGCCAGATTGTGGCAGTAGGCGCAGTTGCCGGTGCCGGCCACCCAGGTGCTCATGGCGATCATGGTGCGGTTGAACTCCGCCACGCTGATGTCGTTGAGCACCTGCACGTTCTTCCAGGGCAGCGGACCCGGCGGCGACTCGCCGGCCGGTGGCGGCGGCGCCGGGATGTTGACCGTAGCAAACTTGGCCTTGAGATCACCGCGGTCATAGCCTTGCTCCATGGCTGTGCCGCGGAATCCGACCTGCACGCTGTCCGTCTTTCCGTCACCGCAGGCCCCGACCAGCACGAGGGCGAGCGGGGCGAGGCGCCGCATCGCCGAAGCACGAGGGAAGTTCACGGAGTGTTGCCTCCAGGAGGCGTCGTCGTGGCGGCCGCGGGCTTGGCCGCCGCCGTGGAATCCGTGCGCAGTGAGTCCGTGGCCAGGGAGTCGGCGGAGAGCGAGTCCGTCATCATGGCGGCCGAATCCGGCATCATGGCCGGCTGCGGCACCACATACGTCGGGAAGCTGTCCGGTGTCGTGCCCTGGTAGCGGCCACGCAGGAAGTCCTTCTGGTCCGGCGCGATGACGTTCTGGTCCGGGTACGAGGACACGAGGCCGTGCTTCACGCCCCAGAGGTACCAGTTGTCAACGACCGTGCCGGTGAGCAGGATGCCGATGCCACCCGTGAACGTGGTGAGCACGGCAAACCACCAGGCCCAGCGATGGATGGACTCCATCGTGGCGTTGAATCCCATGCACCAGCGCCAGAAGAGCATCGAGCGCTCGGCGGCCGTACCGCGATCGGTGATCTGCTCAATCTCGTTCTGTCCGCCCATGCGGGCCACGGCCAGGATGGTGGCGCCGTGCATCGCAAACAGCACGGCCGAGCCGTACAGGAAGGCGATGGAGAGCGCGTGGAACGGATTGTAGTAGAGATTCCCGTAGCGAATGGAGAATGCCGATGTCCAATCGAGATGCGGGAAGAGGCCGAACGGCACCATCTCGCTCCAGCTTCCCACGAGCAGCGGCTGGATGAAGAACGTCAGGTACAGAAAGATGGCGCTGGCAAAGGCCCAGGGCAGGTGCGTGCCCATCTGCAGCGCGCGGGCCCGGCGATAGACGCGGATCCACCACAGGAAGATGCTGAGCGTCAGGAAGAAGCCGGCCATGAGATACCAGCCACCCTGATCAAGCGGCGGCAGGCGCAGCCCGTACTGCGGTGGCGGTGGCTCGAGCGCCAACCACGGGAGCTGGCGGACAAACTCCACCGGATCCCAGCCCACCGACCGCCACATGTTGAGCCCGATGATCTCGAACGCAATGAAGCCGAAGATCAGCGAGAGAATGCCGGCCCAGCCAAGATAGATCGGACCGATCTGCGCATCGCCGAACTTGCCGGCGAGCGAGTTGAAGAAGCCGGTCCCGTATCGCTGGCCCGTGGATTCGTCGATCGGGATGCCCGGATCGGGCACCGTACGAATCTGGACGCGAGTGAAGAGGTTCTGATATTCAAGCACGGTGTCGGCGCCTCACTTCCAGATGGGAAGGTTGAGCCACCAGTTCCACCACTCGGGCCAGCCCTTTGCCCAGAACGGGCCAGAGATGACGATGCAGATGGCACTCCACACCGCCGCGCCGACCGCGAGGAACAGGCCGAGACGGTGAATGCCGATGGCACCGATCGAGTAGCCGACCAGGTCGCGGAAGAAGACGTTCTCCTGTTCACTCGTGCCCACGGGAGTCCCCTTGGGCGGGTTGGTCACCGAGAGAATGAGTGACCCATGCATCGCGAGCGCGAGGCAGTTGGTGAAGAAGAACGTCACGGCGATCATGTGCGCCGGATTGTAGTGGAAGTGGAGGTACTGATACCCCACGTTCGACACCCAATCGAGGTGCGAGAAGATGCCGTAGGGGAAGCCGTGCCCCCAGGCTCCCAGCAACAGCGGACGAACAACAACGAGCGTGACGTAGGCCAGCACCGCGCCGCCGTACGCCCAGGGAATGTGCATGCCCATGCCGAGCTTGCGGGAAATCTCGGCTTGACGCAGCGCCCAGGACCCGAATGCACCGACGGCACACATGGTGATGATTTGCCACAATCCCCCTTCACGGAGCGGGGCGAGCCCCAAGCCGTACTTGAGGTCGGGCGGCGCAATGTTGATCTGCCACAGGTTCCACGTGGGGCCCATGGCCGCGCCCCACACGCAGAGCAGCGTGCCGAGGGTGGCGAAAAAGATCGTCGTGACGCCAAAAAAGCCGACGTAGAACGGACCGAACCAGAAATCAAACAGATCTCCGCCGATCAGCGTGCCACCACGGACACGGTACTTCTTTTCGAAGCTCAGCATCGCCATGGGCGATATCTCCGGACGCGCAGAGAGGAGGCTGCGGGGGGGAAGTTCCAGCACCAACGCGAAAGGCAGGGTCCTGCGGCGAGTCTGCCGGGGCTGGCGTCGCACTGACACGTGCGAGGCGCCAGCCCGGCAACGACGCGCAACGTGTTATCGGCCGGGCGGCAGAGGCGACATTTCTGCCGCGCTTGCCGGAGCCGATGCCCCGACGGGCGCCTGGTCAGCAGGCAGGGTACCGTTTTCGATCCACGAATACCGTTGCGAGCTGAGCAGGATGAAGTGAATGACCAGCGCCAGCACCGCCAGAAAGCCAACCATGGCCACCATGACGCGCCGCGGGTCAAACATCAACCAAATGCGGTGCATACGACGTTGTCCTCAAAGAAGAGTTGAAGCCCTTCCACCGTACCCGGAGAGTCCGGGCACGCGACGTGGGTAGGCTGACGTGTGGGTCAGCGTACCGACGCCGGAGGTGTCTTTGCCGCGTACTCCATCTTCTTGTACTTCGGCCAACCGGTGATGCTGTACGCCCATACGTGGATGATGAGCGCCAGACACGCGAGGAATGCCCCAAGGGCACCCATGATCACCTGTGGATCGTTACCAACCCAGATTCTGTGCATGTGTTCTCCAGCCTGAGAATCAGAGGGTTAGAACCACGGGCGCCACATCCACGCCAGGAAGTGTGCCGCTGCTGCCACCACGATGTAGCCCATGGTGCCTGTGACGAAGTAGCCGTGGAAACGCCTCGCCTCGTCTTCCGTCATTCCGTCCTTATCGGACATCTCTGCCTCCGGGGAATGTTTCGGTGCGCCGCGCACGTCCCGCGCGGCTGGGATGCCGGCCCGTTATCGGGCAGCGACTTGGTAGGATGAAGTGTAAAGTGTTCCTTACGGTTCCGGGCGTCAAGCAAGATTTACGCTTTTCGGCCAACTTTCTTCCGCTCAGCCGTGTTTTGCCCGTCTCCGAGGTCCCATGAGCCCTCAATCACCCGTCGAAAACCGCCTGCCGGCCCATTGGCCGCTCCGCGAGACCTCGCAATTCGTCGTGGCCGGCGGCTGGCGTTGGCACCTGCAGCGCCTTGGCGCCGACGCGGCCGAGGCACCCTGGTTGCTGCTGCTGCACGGCACGGGCGGCAGCACTCACGAGTGGGCTGACGTCGCGCGCAGCCTCGCACCGCGTGCGCATGTGCTGCTCTGTGATCTGCCGGGCCATGGATTCACGACCCCTGTGCAATCCGGGCGCATGTCCGCAGCAGGCGAAGCGGCCAACGCGCCTGCAAGCGCCGACGCATCACTCTCGGCAGAAGACGCCGCGCAGGCGCAGACGAACGACGCGCCGAATGCATCGGACTACTCACTCATCGGGATGGCTGCGGCCCTGCGCGCCCTGCTCGTGCAGGTGATGGCGTCGGACGCGGCAGCGGCAATGCTGACAGAGCCGCCGCGACTGTACGTGGCTGGGCATTCAGCCGGAGCCGCCGTGGCCCTGCAGCTGGCCTGGATGGCTGCCACCGAGGCCAAAGAGGCTGAACCGGCCGACAACACCATCAGGGGCCAATCGACGGTCTTGAGCCGCCTTGCCGGTGTTGTGGGCGTCAATCCGGCGCTGGTGCCGCCACCGGCTGCCATGGTGCATGGCATCCTGCCGTGGCTCGCGCCACTCACCTCCTCGCCAGTCACACGCGATGTGGTGCAGGCCGCGCAGCGTGGGCTCTCACGCGTGCCGCTGCTTGGCGCCATGCAGGAGGCGCTGGGGCAGGTGGCCCTGACGGCCATTCTCGACTCCACGGGGTCTCCACTCACCGAGGCCTCGCGTCAGGCCTACCGCACGCTGTTCGCCGAGCCCCGGCATGTCTGGTGTGCCATGCAGATGATGGCGCACTGGGGACTTGCAGCGCTCATGCCGCGTCTCGCTGACCTGTCCTGTCCGGTCACGCTTCTGGTGGCACGCGATGACCCGTGGATCCCCGTGCGCGCGCTCGAGGCGTTGCACCGCGAACACCCGGCGTGGACCTGGTGCGAAACCACCGGCGGGCATCTGCTGCCCGAGACCAGTCCGGCGCTCGTGGCGCGCGTCATTGCCGAGCAGTGCTTTCGCACCAATCAATAACAGCTCACGCAGAGAAGAGGAGGGCGCAGCGTGCGCAGAGGCGCAACCCGAGAATTGTCATTTCTTGTTGTTGATCCGTGCCGTTTCCGCCGCATCCGCGTCATCCGCGACGAGTTGGTTCAACCCGGACCGACTCCCTCTGCGACCTCTGCGCCCTCCTTCTCTCTGCGCGAGCTGTTGAACCAATTGGCGGCTGCATTGATGCAAGCGCCCACGCGCCGTACCAGCGGCCAATCCAGCCAACCACCTTGTCGCGGATCACGCGGATTGAACGGAAACGACACGGATGAACAGCCACCACATCCTGTGGTTTCTGTTCACATCCGTGTCTTCCGTGGCAATCAGTTCACTGCGCCTGCGGCGAGCAGTCGAGTCAGCGCCCCGCGCCCTGCAGCGCCCGGCGACTGGCCAACACGTGGTCGCGCGTGACGAGCGTGTCACCGAGCTCCCGCGCATCGGCCTCAGCCGCGTCACGCAGCCGCTTGGCCGCCGAGATGCGAATGAGGATGGGGAAGCCTTCGCAGAGCTCGTCGTACAACGCCTTGGCCTCGTCGTCCCAGGGCAGCTCCTGATGCAGGCGCGACGGGGTGGCGTCGATCTTGTCCATCTCCGTGCCCAGCGGCAGGATGTGAAACAGCGCATCGAAGAGCTGATTGCACACTTCCTGCACCAGATACGTCGCGCCGCTGTAGCCCATGAAGGGCGTACCCACGTGGCGACGGATGATGGCGCCCGGGAACGATGCCGGGATGTACATGGCGCGCGCCCCGCACTCGGCGGCATACATGCGCTCGTTGTAGCTGCCGAAGAGCACCAGCGGCGGCGTGGCTCGGATGGCCTCGCGCACGGCCGCATTGTCCGGCTTGACCCCGGGCCTCCGCGCAAACGAGAAGGTGCAGGGCAGGCCCATCTCCGTCTCGAGGAAATGCCGCACTCCACGTGCGTACGTCTCGTTGGCCACGATGGCAAAGCTGGCCGTGCCGAAGAAATCCTGCGTGACCGAGCGCCAGAGATCCCACAACGGCTTGATGGTGGTGTGCTTCTCGCGCTCAATGAACGGCTCGGGGTCGAGCCCCAGCAGTTCGCCCAGCTGACGGAGGAACTTGGTGGTGCTGTGCAGACCAATTGGCGCCTGCAGATACGGCACCTCGAGGTCTTCGCACAGCATTCGGCCGAACTCACGGTACATGCAGATGTTCACGTCCGCATCGACCAGGCGCGGGACGTCCTGCATGTGACTGCCGAGCGGAAACACCATGTTGATCTCGGCGCCGATGCCTTCCACCAGACGGCGGATCTCGTGCAGGTCGCTGGCCGTGTTGAAGTAGCCGTAGATGGGGCCGATGATGTTGACCCGCGGCTTGTCGCCCGGCTGCTTCTCGCGGCGCTTGGGCCGCACGCCCTTCTTGAGGCCGTACTCCGTCCAGAGCCAGTACATGGCGCGATTGGCGGCCTGCCACTGGTCTTCGTCGATGGTGCGTGGCAGGAAGCGCTGAATGCCCGTGCCTTCGGGCGTCACGCCACCACCAATCATCTCGGCAATCGAGCCGGTGACCACCACGGAGGGCAGTTCGGGGTCGAGCGTGCTGTGCGCGCGCTTCATGGCACCTTCGGTGCCATGCTGGCCAAGTTCCTCTTCACCCAGCCCGGTGACGACGATGGGCAATTCGTGCGGCGGCAGGCCATCGGTGTAGTGCAGCACCGAAGTGACCGGCAGATTTTCGCAGCCCACCGGGCCGTCGATGACCACCTGCAGGCCCTTGATGGCCGTGAACACGTACACGGCGCCCCAGTAGCCGCCGGCACGATCGAGATCGAGAATGAGCGTCATGACGTCATCACCTCAGACCATCTCTTCGGCTTTGCGCTGACGCGCCAGCTTGACGAGGTGTCGCTTGTAGTGCTCACGGAACTCCGGACGGTCCTCGGGGACCTCGCTCCACACACCGGCCTTGAAGCCCTGACCCGTGTCTCCGAAGAACTCTCTCATCTCGTCAAAGCGCGCCTTGTTGCCGATGGCCGCGTTGACCACCTGCGCCAGGGAACCGGCGCCGGCCGGGCCCATGAGGGGACGGGCTGAGATGAGGTTGGTGAAATACAGCGACGGAATGGTGCGCTCCTTGGCCTTCTGCACCACGGGCGTTGTGCCAATGGCAAGGTCGGGCTGGAACTCTTCCATGGCCGCCAGATCCTGCTCGAGTGATGCGCGATACTGCACGTGCACGCCGCGCTGTGCGAGCCAGTCGCGATCGGCTTCGCTGTACGGGGTGCGCGGGCAGGCGGTGCCCACATAACGCACGTCGGCGCCCGATTCCACCAGCAGCCGCGCCACCAGCAGTTCGGAACCCTCGTACCCACTGAGCGTGATGCGTCCCTTGATGGGCGTGGCGCTCAGGGCGCCGCGAATGGCCGGCAGCACGCGCTGCTTGGTGGCCTCCACCTGTGCGGTGGACACGTTGGCTGCCGCGCCGATGGTTTCGAGCCAAGCGGCCGTGCCTTCGTAGCCCACGGGCGCACTGCCCACGATGGGTCGCCCGGCGGCTTCGAACTCCCGATAGCTGGCCACGTAGAACGGGTGGATGGCCGCTGCCACCACGCAGTCGAGGGCGGCATACAGCTCACGCCACTCGCGCGTGGGCACCACCGGGCCTGCCGCGAGCCCGAGGCCGTCGAGCATCATGCCGATGCCCACCGGGTCGGCGGGGAACATCTCGCCAATCAGCGACACCGTGGGCTTCTGCGAGCGTCCGCTGCGCGGCGCCTGCACCGGGCCCTGTTCGGCTTCGAGCCGCGCATAGCGCAGCATGGCACCGGCCAGCACGTCCTTGGCCTCCGCGTGCGTGGGCACGCCAAAGCCCGGCACATCAATGCCGATGATGCGCACGCCGTTGATTTCCTTGGGCAGGATCTGCAACGGCACACCCGAGGCGGTGGGCACACAGAGATTGGTGATGACGATCGCGTCGTAGAGCGCCGGATCGGCCATCTGGTACACGGCGTCGCGAATGTCCTCGAACAGCTTGCCGGTCACCAGGGACTCGGAGTTGAACGGCACGTAACCCACCGTGCGACGCGCGCCGTAGAAGTGGCTGGTGAACGTGAGGCCGTACACACAGCAGGCTGAGCCGCTCAGGATGGTGGCCGTGCGCCGCATGCGCAGGCCCACACGCAGCGAGCCGAAGGCGGGGCACATGCTCTGCGGCTGATCGTGCGGCCCCTTGGGATAATCCTTCGCGTAGCGCTCGAGCACTTCACTCTTGCCGGCCGCCTGCGCGGCGGCCCGCATCTGATCGGCACCGCCGTGGCAACCCAGACCGCCGGCCTGATCGCCGTCGTTCTGCATGGGGGTGGCCACGACCGTGTCGTACTGCACTTCGTTGGGGCTGGACATCAACGGCTCCGGCGCCATCAGACGCTGTCGTAGACGACTTCGAGCGAGGGCTTGGACAAGTCTTCGCGGCCCACCATGTCGAACAGCGTGGCCGGTTCCATGACGAAGTCACGGCCCGTAACCTCCGCCGAGAAGAGGCCCAGCAACTGATCCTGCGACTGCGGACGCGGGCGTACGGGCGGGGCATCGGCCACGTTCTGCGCGAGCTCGGCGAACAGCGACCCCCACTCGCCATCGGGCTTGCCGATGATCTCGTAGCTGGCGCTCTTGCGGCGGATGTCCTCGTGCGCGGGAATGCTGGCCAGCACCGGAATGCCGGCGTTGTTGGCAAAGGCCTGCGCTTCGCCGGTGCCGTCATCCTTGTTGATCACCATGCCGGCCACGCCCACGTTGCCGCCGAGCTTGCGGAAGTATTCCACCGCACTGCAGACGTTGTTGGCCACGTACAGCGACTGCAGGTCGTTGGAGCCGACCACGATGACCTTCTGGCACATGTCGCGCGCAATGGGGAGACCGAAGCCGCCGCAGACCACGTCACCAAGGAAGTCGAGCAGGACGAAGTCGAAGCCCCAGTCGTGGAAACCGAGCTTTTCGAGTGTTTCGAAGCCGTGAATGATGCCGCGTCCGCCACAGCCGCGTCCCACTTCGGGGCCGCCGAGCTCCATGGCGTACACGCCGTCGCGCTTGAAGCAGACGTCGCTGATGGACACCGCCTCGCCCGCGAGCTTCTTGCGGCTGCTGGTTTCGATGATGGTGGGGCAGGCCTTGCCGCCGAAAAGCAGCGAGGTGGTGTCGGACTTGGGATCGCAGCCGATGAGCAGCACCTTCTTGCCCTGCTGCGCCATCATGTACGACAGGTTGGCGAGCGTGAAGCTCTTGCCGATGCCGCCCTTGCCGTAGATGGCGATGATCTGCGTCTCCTTGGTCACGGGGCCGGTGTGCACGGCAGCCGTGTCATCGGATGGGGTGGCCGCTTCCTCGCGGACGTTGCGGTGCAGTTGATGCAGGCCGTTGTCGATCATGCCGCTCTCCAGTCGAGAATCATCTTGACGCAGGTGGGGTCGCCGAACGCGGTGGCATAGGCATCAGCGGCGCGGCTGGCCGGCTCGCGATGCGTAATGAGGCCGTCGAGATCGAGTCGCCCGGAATTGGCGAATTCGGTAATGGCGCGCAGGTCCGCCTCCTTCCACTGCGCGGCGACCCGTATGCGGGCTTCTCGCAGAAAGGCCGGCGGAAACGCAAACGACACGGGCTCGCTGTAGAACCCGCCCAGCACGATTTCACCGCCCGGCACGAGCCGGGCGATGAGCTGGTCGAGAATGCCATCGGCGCCACTGACATCGCAGATGACGCGATAGCTGGTGTTCGGATCGTCGTCGGGATGCAGCACCTGATAGCCCCGCGCGCCGGTCATGCGCACGGGATTCGTTTCCCACACGGTCGGTGGCGGAGCGCCATACAGTACACACAGCCGCGCAATGAGTCGGCCGAGCGCACCATGTCCCACCACTAGCTGGGGCAGGCGATAGAGGTGACGGGCCGGGTCGGGTTCGAGACAGTGATGCGCGGTGGCAGCCAGCGCAAAGAGCGCACCGCGTTCGCCCAGGTGATCGGCCAGGGCGATGGTCCGCACACCCGGCACCACGACCTGCGCGGCCTGTCCGCCGAAGAGGCCGCGCGCTTCGGTGAAGCCCTTGGAGCCCGGCACGTACACGACGTCACCCACCTGACGTCCGGAGTCGGCGCCGGCTTCGTGCACGATGCCCACACCTTCATAGCCCGGCACCAGCGGATAGCCGAGACCGGGGAAGGGCGGCATGCGACCCGTGAAGAGCAGCTTCTCGGTGCCGGTGCTGATGCCCGAGTACTGCATGGTTACCACCACATCGGTGGCGGTGGGCTCGACCAGTGTGAGTTCGCGCAGCGCGAGATGCGTGGGCGACTCGAACACCACGGCCATGGTCTGCCGCGAGGGGGACGCGTTGGGCGCGTACATCAGGCCTCCGCCACGATGAGGCCGGTCTGGATGGGGAAGCGCGTGCGCACTTCCCGGCTCTTGCGGAAACCGGCCTGCTGCAGCATCTGCTGCAGTTCACTGGCGCGTCGGGCGCGGCCCTTGCCCATGGCCAGCAGGTAGAACGAGAAGTAGGCATCGCCCACCGTCTCCGCACCGCGCGCGCCGGCCAGTGCCTCGGCAATGATCAGGGTGCCGCCGCGCGGCAGTGTGGCACGCACCCGCTGCAGCAGGCGCATCACGGACGCGTCGTCATGATCGAGCAGCACGCGCACCAGCGAGCAGACATCCGCGCCGGTGGGCAGCGGGTCGGTGTGAAAATTGCCGCCGTGGCAGGTGCTGCGATCGCCGAAGCCGGCGTTCGCCAATCGGGTACGAGCCCGCGCGGCTACTGCAGGCAGATCAAAGAGCTGCAATTGCAGATGTTGGTGACGCTCTCCGGCATGCGAGAGGAACACGCCTTCGCCCCCACCCACGTCCAGCAGGCATTCGTGCTTCGACAGGTCGTAGGCGTCGAGCACATCGTGCGCCACCGGCGGCAGCGTGGCCGCCATGATCTCGGAGTAGGCCTCCACGCGTGTGTCGCTGATGGCCTGCGGGCTCGGTGCGTCGGCGTACGACCAGTAGCGCGAGAGTTCGGTGCTGAAGTTGGAGCCCTGGCGGAGCAGCGCGACCGGATCGGCTAGGTCGCCGTAGGCCATGCGATGATGCCGAATGAGCGCCAGCAACCCCGTGTTGTGCACGACAGGGGCACCAAGCGGGCCAAGCGCAATGCGCCCGTGGCGGCGCTTGGCCAACAGGCGCAATGACACGGCGGCATTCAGCAGACGCTCGGTGCTCGAGGACGAAAGCCCCGTGAACTCGGCGATCTCCATCTTGGTGCGCGCGCCTTCTGCCAGAAACTCGAAGAGCCGCAGTTCCACGCAGGCCAGCAGCGTCTGGGTGTAGACGAAACCGGACACCACGTCGAACAGCTTGCGACTTCGGTATCGTGTGACCGGCGCGGTGAGCGGAAACCTCGCGCTCCAGCGCTGAAAGCCGTCGGTGGCTACCAGCCGGTTCCATCGGTCACGTACGCGTTCCCACCACGGTGCCGGCGGGAGGACGTGGTCGACGAAGCCCGCGGCGGGCAGGGGCATGGGACGAGAGGCGGGCGGAGCCGCCGTAGCCGGAATCGCCTGATCGGGTGGGGACACATTGAAGACGATAGGGTCGGGACCGGAAAGTGTCAAGAAATGTGTACACTTCCCGCGAGAATTGGTGTCAACATATTGCGACACTCTGCGCCGAACCCTAACATGGAGTATGGGCCGCCGCCTGCCGGCCGGCCCGGTCCTTCCTCCATACCGCCCCGGATCCGATTCGGGGAATGCTCGGGATCCCCTGATGCGTCCAGTCTATCCGTTCAGCGCCATAGTCGGTCAGGACGAGATGAAGCTCGCCCTGCTCCTCGTGGCCACGGACCCCTCGATCGGGGGCGTGATGGTCTTCGGCGACCGCGGCACGGGCAAGAGCACCGCCGTGCGCGCCCTCGCCGGGCTCCTCCCTCCAATGAAGGCGGTGCAGGGCTGCAAGTATGGTTGCGACCCCAACGCCAATGGCTCACGCTGCGATGAGTGCCGCGACCGGTCGGCGCAGGGACCGGCGCTGCGCAGTCACCTCGTGCCTGTGCCCATGGTGGATCTACCGCTCGGGGCCACCGAAGATCGGGTGGTCGGCGCGCTCGATCTCGAGCGCGCCCTCACCACCGGTGAAAAGGCCTTCGAGCCGGGGCTGCTGGCCCGCGCGCACCGGGGCTTCCTGTATGTGGACGAGGTCAACCTGCTCGAGGATCATCTCGTGGACTTGCTGCTCGATGCCGCAGCCACGGGTGAGAACGTCGTCGAGCGGGAAGGCGTGAGCGTGCGGCATCCGTCGCGCTTTGTGCTGGTGGGCAGCGGCAATCCCGAAGAAGGTGAACTGCGTCCGCAGTTGCTCGATCGCTTCGGATTGGCCGTGGATGTGCGCACACCCACCGCCATCGCCAGTCGCATTGAAGTGATCAAGCGGCGTGATGCCTTCGATCGTGATCCCGATGCCTTCATGACACATTGGTCGCGCGCCGACGCCAAGGTGCGACGCAGCCTGGAGAAGGCCCGCGCGCGTCTTGATGATCTGGTGGTGGATGATGCCATTCTCGAGCGCGCCGCCATGCTGTGCAGCGCGCTCGGCACCGACGGGCTGCGCGGCGAACTGACCTTGCTGCGCGCCACACGCGCACTGGCCGCCTATGACGGCGCGTCCGCGGTGACCATGGCGCATCTGCGTGCGGTGGCGCCCATGGCGCTGCGGCATCGCCTGCGTCGCAACGTGCTCGACGACACCGGGTCCACCACACGCGTGGAACGTGCGGTGGCCGAACTGTGGCAGGATGCCGTTGCCGCGGCCTGACCTGCGGTCGGATTCGCGGTCGGATCCGCGGTCGGATTCGCAGCCTGACCTGCCGTCACATCCGGCAGTGCTCGCGGCCCTGTTGCTGGCCGTGGACGCTCGTGGGCTGGGCGGATTGCTGCTGGATCATCCGCTGCACGAGTCGGCGCGGCTGCTGACCGACACACTGCGCGCCTGGATGCCGCAGTATGGTCCCGGCCCCACGCCGTTGCGTCGGCTGCCGGTGGGCATCACTGCCGATCGCCTCTACGGCGGTGTGGATCTGGCCGCCACCCTCACCACCGGGCGACTGGTGAGTGATCGCGGCGTCCTCGCCGCTGCCGATGGGGGCCTGCTGGTCGTGCCGATGGCCGAACGCCTCGGCGTGCCCGCCCGCACCGCGCTCTGTGAGGTGCTCGATCACGAAGAGGTGGTGGTGGCGCGCGATGGCGTGAACACGCGACACGCGTCCCGGCTCTGTGTGGTGCTGCTCGACGAGTCGCACGAGGACGAACGGATCCATGACGCACTCAGCGATCGTCTGGCCTTCTGTGTGAACGTGGACAGCGACGCCCACGAACTGCTGACGGAACTCGGCCGAAGCGCGTCGATGCCTGCGCTGCGCGCCGTACTGCGTGATGCGCGCGACCGTCTGGCGCGTATTTCAATGGACGAGTCCTGGGCCGCCGAATTGTGTGCCACGGCGGCAGCCTGCGGTGTGGACTCGGTGCGGGCCAGTCTCTTTGCCGTGCGATGTGCCCGCGCGCACGCGGCGCTGCAGGGCCGGCTCATGGTGACGTCGGCAGACGCGCAGGTGGCCGCCGCGTTGGTGCTGGCGCCGCGCGCCACACGGGTGCCCATGCCGGAGACGCCTGACGAAGCGGACGCCGCGCCGCCATCCGAGGGTGACGACCGCCGCACACCGCCCGATGCACCGCCGCCGGAACCACCACGAGCGGACAACGCTGCGCCAGACGAAACAGAGCAGGGCGCCGAGCAGGAGCCGTCGCCAGAGGCTCTGCCAGCCGAACTGCTGCGGGCCGCCGTCGAAGCGGCATTGCCGCCCGGACTGCTGCAGGCGCTGCTCGGGCAACAGAACCACGCGGGAACCGTGAGCGGTCGTGTGGGCGAGACCACGCCCAATCTGCTCCGCGGCATTCCGCGCGGTGCGCGTGGCGGCCTGCCGCGCGGCGGGGCGCGATTGCATCTGCTCGAGACGCTGCGGGCCGCAGCACCCTGGCAGCGTGCGCGCATGCGGGAACGCGCGGCCACACGAACAGCCACACACACGGCCGCCCAGCCGCCCGCTCGTGATCCACGGCTCAAGATCCGACGCGAAGATTTCCGGGTCCGTCAGTTTCTCGAGCGCACCGGGACCACCGTGCTCTTTGCGGTGGACGCGTCCGGCTCGTCGGCGGTGCATCGTCTGGCCGAGGCCAAGGGCGCGGTGGAGTTGCTGCTGGCCGAGAGTTATGCGCGGCGCGATCGTGTGAGTCTGCTGGCCTTTCGTGGTACGGGCACCGAACTGTTGCTGCCGCCCACGCGGGCGCTCGCGCGGGCCCGCAGGGTCCTGGCCGCGCTGCCCGGTGGAGGCGGAACACCCATGGCCACCGCCATCGACGCGGTGATCGGGCAGGGCCTGCAGATCCGTCGCAGTGGCAGCAGTCCCCTCATCGTGTTCCTTACCGACGGGCGGGCCAACATCGCGCGCGATGGCATGGCCGGTCGCGCGCGCGCCGAACAGGACGCGCTCGCGGCCGCTGCACAGTTGGCCGCGCAGCGTTTGCCCGTGCTCTTCGTGGATACCTCGCCGCGTGGCGAGCCGGTGGCACGTCGCATCGCCGAGGCCATGCGGGCTCGTTATGTGCCCTTGCCGGTGGCCAACGCCGAAGCGCTCGGCACGCTGGTGCAGCAGGCCAGACAGATGTCGTCCGGTTCGGGAGCGCGATCGTCGTGAGTCAGCCACATGAGTTGGGCGTGGCACTCGACGTCAACGCCGCCCACGCTGCATCAGCGTCGGTGGCGACGTGGCGTTCACCGCGCAGCACCCGCTGGCATGCCCTGCTGCGCGGGCGCCGGACGGCCATGCTGGACACGACGGACATTGCCACACGCGAAACCACATTACGCGTGGCGCTGCGCTCGTTCTTCGTGGTCGTGGCGTTCTGGTGGAGCGCCACCGGCGCCATCTTCGCCCTCGAGCGCACCCTGGCCACGCGCTCACTGGGGCTGCTGCTGGCCACGGTGCTGGCGCTGTGGGGGCTGTCGCTCATGCTGCTCGAGCGGGATCGCGACAGCCCCTCGGCCGCGCGACGCAGCTTTCTGGGTGGCGCCTTTTTGTGGACCTGGGTGCAGGTCCTGTTCTACGGCGGCTGGCTGATCGGTCCCGAATCGCTGCGCGCGGCGGTGCCGGCGCAGGATCCATCGCTGATGTTTGCCCTGCGTGCCATCGGGGCCATGTTCTGGTATCAGCTGGCCATGCTGGCTGTGCTGGCGCTGGGCGCCGTGCTGGTGCGCGGACGCGTCAACCGCGTGGGCTCGTGGACGCTGATGCTGTTCTGGGTGGTGCATCAATTGGCCAGCATCAACATCTTCGTGGGCGTCGAGAATCCCGGCCGTGGATTCTTCCCCGAAGCGCTCGTGTTTCTCGAAAGCTATTTCGGTCCGCAGCGCAACAGTCTCTTCCTGCCGTTGTCACTCGCGGCGGTGCTCTGCTTTACGCTGTGGGTCTCGCTGTATGCGCTGCGCGGCCGCACGCCGGCCCTGCGACAGAGCATGATGCTGCTGAGCGTGATTGGCGCGCTGTCCGTGCTGGAGCTGCTGGTGCTCGGGGCGCCCATCAACATGCCACTCTGGGAAGCCTTCCTCGCGGTGCGGGGCTACTGATCGTAACGGATCGGCCTTTTCGGGGTTGGTAGTGGATTCCGCTGCATGCGCGAAAAGGCCAATTACGAATGTGCCGACACGCCGGCCCTCGCGGCGACGGTGGCATCGTCAACAGCTCACGCAGAGGGACGGAGGGCGCAGAGTTCGCAGAGAGAGGCGGTCGGGGTTGAACTGCCTTGTCGCGGATTTCACGGATGCGGCGGAAACAGCTCGGATAAGACAGCAGTCAACAAGAAGGTCGAGGGAGTCCATTGCCCCTCTGCGGCCTTTGCGCCCTCTTTTCCTCTGCGTGGGCTGTTCACGATGTCAGCCCACGCACAAGAAACGAGTGAAGACAGTGCCTCAGCTTGCGCGGCGCAGATGTCGCACGGTGGCCGAACGGCCCGCCGGTCTGGTGTTGCTCTGACCCCGTGTGCCTGCGCCCGCCTGCTCGTCTGTGACAAAGGCCGACACCGCCTGGGTGAGCCCCTCCGCCTTCTCCCGCAGTTCCACGCTGGCCGCGCTGCTCTCTTCGGCGTTCGCCGCCACGGCCTGTGTGACCGTGTTGATGTGCTCGATGGCCACGGCAATCTGCGCCACCCCCTGTTCCTGCTGGGTGGTGGCAGCCGCCACCTCGCCAATCGATTCGCTGACCTGATCGGCCTGGCGCGCAATCAGCGAGAGCCGGTCGAGCACGGTCTGATTGAGGCGCACTCCGGCATCGGCGCTGCTGACGCTGGTTTCGATGAGCTGCGCGGTGTTCTTGGCCGCTTCCGCACTGCGCAGCGCGAGGCTGCGCACTTCCTCGGCCACCACCGCAAACCCGCGACCGGCATCGCCGGCGCGCGCCGCCTCCACCGCGGCGTTGAGTGCGAGGAGATTGGTCTGGAAGGCAATCTCATCGATGGTCTTCACAATGCGCGCCGTGGCATCGGCGCCGGCCTTGATCTGCCCGATGGCGTCGCTGAGCTGCCGCATGCCCTGCACGCCGTCGGCAGCTGTGGCGCGGGCCTCCTCAGCCGAGCGCCGCGCGTCGCGGGCGTGTGACGCGCTGGTCTGTGTCATGCTGGTCAGCTCCTGCAGACTGGCTGCGACCTCCTCCAGCGATGCCGCCTGACTTGATGCGCCATCCGAGAGGGTTTCGCTGCTTTCCCGGAGCGATACGGAGGTCTCCAGCATCTCCTCGGACGATTGTGTCACGAGCCGCATGGTTTGCCCGAGTTCCTCCATGGCGGCATTGAAGCTGGCCGCCACCTCGGCATTGCGGTCGTGATACTGCCCCACGATGCGCACCGTGAGATCCCCACGGGCGAGGCCCGCCAGCGCGTCGCTGATCTCCCCGAGGAAGCGCATGGCCTCTCCCTTGAGCAGGGTCTCCACACGCTCCTGTCGCGCATTGGTCAGCGCCGTGATGACGATGGCGATGTCGGCCTGCAGCAGCCGGTCAAAGGCGCGCTGAAAGCGGCGGTACTCGGCCGGCGTCGCGCCACCCTTTTCCACGGCGATGAGCATGTGCTCGCGAATGACCTCGTACATGGCCACGTACCAATTGGAGTCGAGATCAATGCGCTCGTGCACCTGACCCACGTGGCGACGATACTCCACATACTTGTCGTCCAGCCGGCCGGAGAACATGGCAAGCACGTAGCGCGTCACGAGCGGACGCTGGCGATCCACCGACGTGTGCTTGTCGATGATGGCCTGGGTTTCCCGCGTTCCGGCAATGTGCTTGTAGAACTCGTCGATCATCCGATCGCAGGCCGCCTTGCATGCCTCCTCCCACACCCGGATGACGCCAAGGTCGGTGGGTGTGACCTGCAGGAAGTCGAGGCGTCGCCGCACATCACCGTCCGTGATGGCGATTTCACCCAGGGGGTACTGCCGCTCGGTGCTGGTCGGTTTGCGCGTGAAGAAGGACATGAGGGGGCGCGGTCAGGGGAGGACAGCTGGTGCAAAAGGTGCACCTTTTCTGTTTTCGACTGTCACACCGCGGTTCATGCAGTTTCGTCGCGGGCACTGTGCAGTTCCTGTACGAATCCCGGTGCAAGGCTCGGCCATTGCGCACCTTTGGCTGTTCTATCCGGGCACCCGCTGACCGGAGGCCGGCCGGTTATTCGTACCGCAGCGCCTCGATCGGGTCGAGTCGTGCCGCCCGCTGCGCGGGAATCATGCCGAAGACAATACCAATGCTGATCGACACCACCACGGCAATGAGCGTCAGTGCGAGTGGCACCGGCGCGTCGATGTCCATGGCCAGCGAGACCACGCGCCCCAACGCCAGACCCACCACGATGCCAATGGCCCCGCCAATGCCGGTCAGCGTGGAGGCCTCCACGAGGAACTGCACCAGGATGTCGCGTTTGGTGGCGCCCAGCGCCTTGCGCACACCGATCTCGCGGGTGCGACTGGTCACCGACACCGTCATGATGGCCATGACGCCAATGCCGCCAACGAGCAGGGCCACGCCGGACAACACGATCATCACGAGGAAGAACACACCCGTGATGCTGTTGAAGGTGTCGAGAATCTGGTCCTGCGACACGAGGTCGAAGGTGTTGCCGTCGCCGGGTCGGAGGCGGCGCGATTCGCGCAGGGTCATCTCCACGGCGCTCTGCGCATCCCCCACGCGCACACCGGCGCGTGGCTTGACCGGAATGAACAGCGCATTCGTGCGATCGATGGGATAGGCGCGGTCCATGAAGCGGTAGGGCACGATGGCGCCGACGGCCTGTCCGGGCGGGGCAAAGATGTTGCCGGGCTCCGCCCAGAGTCCGATCACTTCGAGCGGACGTCCGCCAACCTGCACCGATCGTCCGATGAGGCGCTCCTGCCCATACAGGCGGCGCGCAGTCTCCTCCTGCAATACCACCACCGGCGCGCCGGCAGTGATCTCGGCCTTGGTGAACCAGCGCCCGTCCACCAGTTCGCCACCCTGAATCTGGGTGAAGCCATCATCGGCGCCAAAAATGGCCATGCCCTGCGAGCGCACACCAGGCGACTCGATGCGCGCAAGCGTCTGCGCCCAGAGCGACGCATAGGCAATCTCCGGCAACGCCTTGATGCGTTCTGCTTCGCGCTCGACGAGATCGGGCCGGATGCGCACATCCTTGGGCAGGTCGTCGGGATTGAGCGGCGTCTGCGAAAACTTCTTGAGCACGTAGAACGTGCTGGGGCCCGCCACTTCGATGGTGTTCACGATCTGGTCGCGAATACCCTGAACAATGGCTGCCATGGCCATGACGGTGGCCACGCCAATGACCACACCGAGAATGGTGAGTGCCGATCGCATCTTGCTCACGCGCAGGGCCTCGATGGCCATGCGTACATTCTCGCCGAGGGCGTCGATGCGGGCGCTCATGACGGCTATTCCGCGCGCATGGCGGTGATGGGATCGAGTCGGGCGGCGCGCGCCGCCGGGTAGACGCCGAACAGCACACCAATGCCCGCGCCGAGCGTCAGCGCCACCCCTACACTCCACGGCGATACCCGCGCGGGAAGCGGCGTGAGCGTGCTGATGAGCAATGCGAGCCCCCAACCGCCGAGCACACCCAGCACACCGCCCAGCATGGCCAGGGCCACGGCTTCCACGAGAAACTGCCGCCGGACATCGGCCGCACTGGCGCCCACCGCCTTGCGCAGACCGATTTCGTGCGTGCGCTCAGTGACGGCCATGAGCATGATGTTCATGATCACGATGCCGCCCACCACCACGCCAATGGCCACCACGGCGGGGACTACGGCAAACAACACGCGCGTGAGCTGCTTCCAGAAGGCCACAAAGGCTTCGCCGGTGCCAATGTCGAAGTTGTCGACCTCGGAGGGGCGGAGCTGACGCGCCACACGCATGGCTTCCTGCGCACGCGCCATGGCCGGCCCCACTTCCTCGGCCTCACGCATCTTCACCGAAACCACGGTGGTTTGCCGCCTGCCGAACATGGCCTCGAAGGCATTGAGCGGCACGAGGGCAAAGGCGTCGAAGGATTGACCCAGCACACGCCCCTTGGGCGCCACCACACCAATGACGGTGAATCGTGTGCCCATGATGCGCACCTCCTGATCAACCGCCTGCCCGCCGTCGAAGAGATCCTTGGCCACATCGGCGCCGATGACCACGACGCGTCGCCGCTCGCGGATATCGATGTCGTTCATGGGTCGGCCGCTGGTGAAGCGGTAATCCTGTACCACCTGATAGCCCGGTGTGACGCCGAAGATCAGCACACTGCCCAGAGTGCGATTGCGCCACACCACATCCGCACGCGGTGTGGGCCATCCACTTTGCAGGCTGATGGCCTCGGCATCAGGCAGCGCCGCCTGCACCGCCTCGGCGTCACGCTCGTTGATGCGCGGCCGCCGCTGCATGGTGCGGAACTCATCGTCGGTGAACATGCCGAGGCTGATGGGGACACGTCGCACCTGGAAGGTGTTCATGCCGATCATGGCGTCGGCGATGTTTTCCTTCACATAGGCATTCATGCCCTGGATGATGGCCACCACCGCCACCAGAAACCCCACCGACACCACGATGCCAAGCAGCGTGAACGCCGTTCGCAGCGGGTTCACGCGCAATTGCCCGAAGGCCAATCGAAGACTGTCGATGAATAGCATGAGTGGCAGCTGGTTCGGGCCCTACTCGTACCGAAGCGCCTCCACCGGATCGAGTCGCGAGGCCTTGATGGCCGGCAACATGCCGAATGCCACCCCCGTTACCGCACTGGCCACCAACGCCGTGACCACAATGCTCGTGGGCAGCGATGCCGGGATGCTGGTGTTGCTGCGAATGATCCACGCCAGCAACGCGCCCACCGCGAGACCGATGAACGCACCAATGCTGGTGAGCGTGGCGGCTTCCACCAGAAACTGCCAGCGAATCGTGCCGGCCGTGGCGCCCAGAGCCTTGCGCACACCGATCTCGCGGGTGCGCTCGGTCACGGAGATCATCATGATGGCCACCACGCCCACGCCGCCCACGAGCAGGGCCACCGCAGACAGGGCCAGACCCACGGCGAAGATGGCGCCGAAGAGCTGGTTGAAGGTGTCCATGATGCGGTCCTGTTCAATGAGATAGAACGTGTTGCGATCACCGGGACGCAGACCACGCCGTGCACGCATGGCGGCCATCACGTCGTCCATCACCACATCCTGGCCCACGCCGGCGCGCGGCCTGACGAGCAGCGTGAGACTGTTGCGCCATACATCGAGCACACGCACCGCCGCCTGCAGCGGGATGATGGCGCGGGGTGTTTCCGGCCCTCGCCCTTCCAGTGAGCGCAGAAAGCCCGCCTTGGGATTGAACACGCCAATGACGGTGAACTGCCGGCCGTTGATGGTGATCTGCTTGCCGATGGGCTCGGAGTCACCGAAGAGTTGTGCCTTGAGCGTGTCGTTCACGAGCACGACGGGCTGGCCGGCCTCGTATTCGGCGCGCGTGAAGTTGCGGCCTGGCGAGATATCCGACGCATTCACCAGCGGCCACTCCAGGCTGTAGGCGTCGTAGCCCACGCCGTCCACGCGCGCGTCGCGATAACCGAAGTTGCCCGAGCCGCCCAGCACGCCGATGGCATCCTGCACGGTGGACAGCCGGCGAATCATATCCCACTCGTTGAACGAGATGGGTGGATTGCGCCGGTCGGGACAATTTTCGTCCGTGCCATCGCAGGCCTGAATGCCGGTGCCGCGGCGCTGCACGATGAAGGTGGTGGCGCCGATCTGTTCGAGATCCTGCTCGAAGGAGCGACGAATGCCGGTGACCACGGCACCCATGGCCACCACCACGAACACCCCGATGGCCACACCGGCAATGGTGAGCGCCGCGCGCACCTTGTTGGAGCGAATGGCGTCGAGCGCCATGCCCACGCCTTCAAAGGCCAGAAAGATCGATCGCATGGGCTTACTCCGAGCGCAGGGCGGCGATGGGATCGAGCTGCGAGGCGCGACTCGCCGGATACAGTCCCGCGCCAATCCCCACGCCAGCGCCCGTCACGAGCGCCGCCACAATGGACCACGGCGCCACCGCAGCCGGCAGTGGCGTGAGGGCGGCAATGATCTCGGCCAGGCCAATGCCAAGTCCGATGCCGATGGCCGCACCCATGGTGCTGAGCGTGGCAGCTTCAACAAGGAACTGGCCCATGATGTCGCGCCGCTTGGCACCCAGGGCTTTGCGCACGCCGATCTCCCGCGTGCGCTCGGCCACCGCGACGAGCATGATGTTCATGATGACCATCGCGCCCACCACGAGGCTGATGGCGGGCAGGGCTGTGCCGAAGAGCACGAGACGGCCCTTGAGCTGCTTGATGAAGCCGAAGGCGGCGTCCTGTGTGACGAGGCCAAAGTTGTCGGGCTCCGCCGCGCGCAATCCACGAAAGGCCCGCAGCGCCCCACGCGCCACTTCAATGCCCTCGGCCAGGTCTGCCTGTGTGGGCGCCTGCACGATGAGCGACGACACGTCGCGTTGCGGGCGGATGATGCGCCCCATGGGTGAGGTGTGGGGCGCGATGGCCAGTCGATCGAGCGAGAAGCCGAACACCGAGCCCTGCTTCTCGATTACGCCAATGACCGTGAAGGGGATGCCCGCCACCCGCAACTGCCGGCCCTCGGGGTCGAGACCCGGGAAGAAGTGCTCGGCCACCTCGACTCCAATCACCACCACCGGCGAGCCGGCGCGCACTTCCTGATCGGTGAAGGCGCGGCCGCTGGTGACGGCAAATTTCTTGATCGCGAAGTACTCGGCGTCGGTGGCCACGGCCTGCACCTGACGCGGCCGCGCGCCAATGGCCGTGGCATACTTGAACGTCTCGCTGGCCACCGTGCTCCGCATGGTGGCGGGCAGGGAGCCACGCACGACATCCACGTCGGTCATGCGCAGCAGCGGCCTGCGCTGCAGTTCGCGCGCAGAAAAGCCCCGGTTGCCACCGGGGCCCACATTGTCGAATCGGCGCAGCGTGAAGGTGTTGGTGCCGATGAGGCGGGAGGCGAAGTCCTCTTCGACGTACTTGCCCATCCCTTCCACGATGGACACGACGGCGATGAGGAACATCACCCCAATGGTCACCCCGAGCAGGGTGAAGGCACTCTTGAGCTTCTGGACCCGGATCTGGGTCAGAGCCAGCAGGACAGCGTCACGGGTTCTCACCCATGAAGCATATCGCGTCCTTACTCGTAGCGCAGCGCCTCAACCGGATCGAGTCGAGCGGCCCGGCTGGCGGGCAGCATGCCAAAGAGGATGCCCGTGACGGCGCTCGCTCCCAGAGCGGCCACCACCGCCAGGGGCGGGATGCTGGCCTCGATCGGCGTGAAGTTGCGAATGAGCAGGGCGCCGAGCCAGCCCACGAACAACCCGATCGCACCGCCGATGCCGGTGAGTGTGGCCGCTTCCACGAGGAATTGCCACAGGATGGTGGCCTTTGTGGCGCCCAGCGCCTTGCGCACCCCGATCTCGCGGGTGCGCTCGGTGACCGAGATCATCATGATGGCCACCACGCCCACGCCGCCCACAATGAGGCCGACGCCCGAGAGGGCAATCATCACGAGGAAGAACATGCCGAAGATGCTGTTGTACGTGTCCATCAGCTTGTCCTGCGTGATGATCGCAAAGCTCGACTCATCGGCGGGCCGGGAGCCCCGCAGTCCGCGCAGCGCGGCCGTGACGTCATCGATGGCCACATCCCGCGGCACGTCGGCACGCGGCTTGACCGCCAGTCCGGTATTGCTGGCGCGGGCGCCGATGTAGCGCACCAGCGCATCGATGGGCACGACGGCCTTGGGCCGATCGCCACCAGACAGGAAGCTGCTGTTGTCCTTGTAGACGCCAATCACCTCGAACGGCACGCCATTGAGCGTGAGCGTCTTGCCGATGGGGTCGGAGTCGCCGAAGACACGCTCCACCATCGTCGTGGTGATGACGGCCACACGGGCGCCAGTCCGCGCCTCGGCGGCCGTAAAGGCACGACCGGGGTACACTTCAGGGGCACTGATGGTGGTCCACTCCGCGGAGTAGCCCTCAATGCCGGCCGACGGCAACTCCACGTTGCGGTAGCGCACCTTGGCGCTCCAGTCGATGCGCTCGCCCACCGCTTCGATGTTGCTCAGGCGGCGCAGCGCGTCCACCTCGTTGCGACGGATGGGTGGATTGCGCAGCCAGGCGCAGGTGTTGTCGCTGCCGTCGCAGGCTTCGAACGAAATGGGGTAGCGCGAGACAAAAAACGTGGTCGGACCCGTGCTCGCGAAGTCCTTGGCCACCGACTGGTTGATGCCGTGCACGGCGGCCGAGATGGCCACCACCACGAACACGCCCACGGCGATGCCGAGGATGGTGAGGCCAGCGCGCACCTTGTTGGCGCGCACGGCATCAATGGCAATGCGAACGCCTTCGGAGACCGCCGACAGACGGGTTGTGAACGCCGACATGAACTACTCCTGCCGCAGGGCGAGGATGGGGTCGAGGCGCGAGGCGCGGCTGGCCGGGTACACACCCGAGATGATGCCCACCCCGGCGCCAAGGGCGACGCCCACCACGATGGACCAGGGCGCCACACTGGCCGGCAGGGGGGAGACGGCGGCAATGAACTGCGCGAGGCCGATGCCAAGGGCGACGCCCACGGCCGAACCGAGTGTGCCCAGCGTGGAGGCCTCGATGAGGAACTGAAGCAGAATGTCCCGCCGCTTCGCGCCAAGCGCCTTGCGGATGCCGATCTCCCGCGTCCGTTCTGCCACGGCCACGAGCATGATGTTCATGATGACGATGGAGCCGACCACCAGCCCGATGGCCGGCAGGGCGATGCCGGCGAGCACCAGATAGCGCTTGATCTTGTTCCAGAATTCCAGCGCGGAGTCGGCGGTCTGCAGCGAGAAGTTGTCCTTCTGCGCCGGACGCAGCTTGCGCTGACCGCGCATGGCGGAGCGCACGATCTCCATGTTCTCCTGCATGGCCTGCACGTTCGGCGACTGGATGACCACGGCATCGATCATGGACGCCCGCACGTTCAGGAAACGGCGCGCCGGCGAGCGATACGAGGTGACCAGGAAGTTGTCGAACGACATGCCGAATGCCTTGCCCTGCGATTCGGCGAGGCCCACCACCCGGTAGGGCACACCGCCGATCTTCACCTCGCGGCCAATGGGATCGAGGCCGGGGAAGAGGCGCTCGGCAGCGTCGGGACCGATGACCACCACCTTCTCACCGCGCGTCAGTTCCTGTTCGGAGAGAATGCGGCCGTCGGTGACGCCAAGCTTCTTGACGTCGAAGTAGTCGCCGTCCACGGCCACCACCTGCACCCGGCGCGGCTTGGCGCTTGCCGACGAGGACACATCGACCTGGTTGTCGGCATACACGTACCACTTGGTGTCGGACGGCAGATTGCGGGTGGCGGGTTCGACATCGACAATCTCGAGCCGCGGCCGACGCCGGTACTCCTCCCACGTGGCCTCGTCCACATCTCCGATGTTGATGTTCGGACGGTGGCGCAGTTCGAAGGTGTTCACCGAGATCAGCTTCCCGATGAGATCCTCCTCCATGTACCGCCCCATGCCCTCCACGATGGACACCACCGAGATGAGGAACATCACGCCGATGCATACCCCCAGCAGCGTGAAGGCGCTCTTGAGCTTCTGCGTGCGGATGGTGCGCAGCGCGAGTCGGATGGCGTCGAAGAAGGGCATGGTGAGATGAAGCTCAGTGACTGCTGTGCGTCAGGCCGACCCGTTCGATGAACTGCTCGCGAGTTTCGTCGCTGGCAATGACACCGTCACGCAGCACCACCACGCGGCGGGCGTGGGCGGCGATGTCGGGTTCGTGCGTAACCATGACCACGGTCTGCCCCTGTCGGGCCAGATCCTCGAACACCCGCATGATCTCCTCAGAGGTCTGCGAGTCGAGGTTACCCGTGGGTTCGTCGGCCAGCAGAATGGACGGAGAGTTCACGAGCGCGCGCGCGATGGCCACACGCTGACGCTGACCACCGGAGAGCTCGTTGGGCCGGTGATGCACACGCTGGGCGAGCTGCACCTTGTCCAGGGCTTCCATGGCGCGGCGCTTGCGCTCGTCGGCCGACATGCCGGCGTAGACGAGCGGCAGCTCCACGTTCTGCAGCGCCGACGCGCGCGGCAGCAGGTTGAAGGTCTGGAAGACGAAGCCGATTTCCTTGTTGCGCACGCGGGCCAGCTGGTCGTCGCTCATCTCACTCACCAGCGTGCCGTTGAGCCAGTACTCGCCGGCGTTCGGCGTGTCGAGGCAGCCGATGAGGTTCATGAGCGTGGACTTGCCGGAGCCGGACGGGCCCATGATGGCCACGTACTCGTTGCGGCGGATGGCGAGGTCCACGCCGCGCAGCGCGCGCACGATTTCGCCACCCATGTCGTACTCCCGCTTGAGCCCGCGGCTGACGATCACCCACTCCTTGCCGGGAGCGGCACCCGCCGCCGAGGTGACCGCGAGGCGCTCGGCGGTGGTGCTGATGCTGGTCGCGTATTCGCTCACGACTTGGTCCCGGTGGCGGGCTTGGCCGCGCCGCCCGGCGGGGTCGGCGTGGCCACCTTCACGAGGGCGCCGTCCTTGAGCTCGCGAATGGCCTGATAGGTACCGGACACGATCTTCTCGCCCGACTGCAGGCCCGTGAGCACCTCGAAGTGGCGCTCGCCGGCAATGCCAACCTTGACCGGACGGAAGGTGACCTTGTTGTCGGCGCCCACGATGAATACGCCTTCCACATCACGCTTGCCCACTTCCTTGGCCGGCGTACGACCCACGGTCACCGCCGAGTCGCCGCTGGGCAGGGACTCGTTCTCACGCACGGTCAGCGCGATGATCGGGATGCTCAACACCTGCTTGCGGGTCGCCGTGACGATCTTGGCCGTGGCCGAGAAGTCGGGGCGCGTATCCACCGGCGGGTTCTTGAGCTCGACGCGTACTTCGTAGTCGATGGCCTGGTCGCCCGTGGCTGTGGCACCGGCACGCACCACCGAGCTGTTGGAGATCTCCACCACCTGACCGATGAACGTCGTGTCGGGGAATGCGTCGATCTGCACGACGGCCGAGTCACCCACGTTGATGCGGGCCACGTCGGTTTCGTCCACCTTGACCTTGGTCTCCAGCACGCTCATGTCGGAGATCGTCAGGAGCGTGGCGGCGTCCTTGTTGAGCGTACCCATGATGGCCGTTTCGCCCTCTTCAACATTGAGGCGCGTGACCTTGCCACTCATGGGCGCGATGATGGTGGTGCGGTTGAGGGCCTGGCGTGCATCGCGCACCGAGGCCACGGCCTGCTCGACCGAGTAGTTGGCGGCTTCGTTGAGCGCCTTGTTCACGTCCATCTGCGTGCGCAACTGCTCGAGCTGCTCTTCCGACACCAGCGCCGGCTGGGTCTTCTTGATCTGCTCGGAGCGCTCGAAATTGCGCTGCGCCTGAATGAGGTTGGCACGCGACTGGGCGGCCTGCGCGCGAGCCGACGCCAGTGCGGCTTCGGCGCGCTGCAGGGCGGCCGTGGGCTGCTCGGGGTCGATCTGGAGCAGGAACTGTCCCTTCTTGACGATGTCGCCTTCCTTCACCGACAGGCGCACGATCTTGCCTGTGACGTCGGCGGAGACATCCACCTTGGTACGTGGCTGGATCTGGCCACTGGCCGTCACCGAGGCCACCAGGTCCCGGGCTTCCACCGCCTCCACCCGCACCTCGACCGGCTTGGTGGAATTCTTCTTGGCGGCTACCACCGCGAGGGCGGCGACACCCACCACCACCACGCCGGCAATCCCGAACTTCGCAGTCTTCGTCATGACGGATCTCTGTTAACGGAGGGGACGACCGACGGCGTTCTCCAACGCCGCGAACGCCCGTTGCACATCGTATACCGCGGAGATGCGATCAGTCTCCGCGCGTTCGTAGTCGCCTCGCGCCTGCACGAGGTCCACGATGCTGATGGCGCCGACGCGATAGCGTTCCTGCGCCAGCGAGAGGGCCGTGCGCGCCGTGCGCACGTTCTGTTCCTGCAGAGTCACGGTCTGCTGTGCGGTGTTGAGCGACAGGAAGGCCGCCGTGACATCGGCTTCAATGCGGATGGCCTGAGCCCGCGTGTTGTTTTCCGCGTTGCGACGCTGCACCTGTGCCTGCTCCACCTGCTGCTCACGGCGGAAGCCGTTGAAGATGGGCAGCGAGAAAGAGGCGCTGAGGCTGTAGGGGTTGCGCGTGAAATCGAAGGGGTACTTGCCCTGCTGATCACGAATGGATTGCTCGGCTTCAGGCGTGAAGCTGATGGCGGAGCAGGCGGCCAGCTGGTTGGACAAGCCAAGACGCGCGCGCACTTCTTCCGAGCGAATGCAGGAGTTGCGCTGACCAACGGCCGAGGCCTGCCCCTGCTGGATGAGCAGGTCGGTGTTGGTGAAGCGATTGGTGAAGGCCGAAACGTTGGCGTTCAGGCTGAGCGAGGGATAGTAGGCCGCGCGGGCCGACGCCACGCCGCGCTTGGCCGACTCCTCACGGGCCTGCAGCGCGGCCAACACGGGGTTGGAGCGCCGGGCGTTATCCATCACGGTCTGCAGATCCAGCTGCGGCGTGGCCGGCAGGGCCGGGTTGAGCGCCACGTTCTGCACCGGCGCAATGCCGATCTGCTGGAAGAGTCGCACCACTTCAATGGCGGCCTGATTGCGCGCGTTGAGTGAGGCCACGCGCTGCTGACCGTCGGCCACTTCGGCGCGCTGCACATCAAGCTGCGTACCGGAGCCCACCTGCAGGCGGGCCCGCGCCAGTTCAAGCTGCGCAGTAGTCGTGGCCTGCAGCGTGTCCTGCAGTGCGGCGCGCGCCTGCGCCTGGAGTGCCGTGAGATACTGCGTGATGATCGTGTTGCGCAGGTTCTGCTCGGCGGCCGTGATGTCGGCCTCGGTGGCGTCCTGCTCCGCCTTGGCGCCGCGGCGGTCATTGAGCGTGGCCAGCGAGAGATTCATGCTGGCGCTGCCGCCGACGTCCGTGGAGAGCTGGTCATTGGTGGAACCGAAGGCCTGACCCTGAAAGAACGTCTGACGGCCTTCGCGGTAGCCACCGCCGAAGCTGGTGTTCACATTGGGCAGGAACGCGCCCGTGGCGCTTCGCACGGCGGCGGCGGCAGTGCGCCGCGCGTTTGTGGCGTTTTGCAGCGTCGGGTTGTTGCGACGCGCCAGGGCCAGCGCGTCGTCGAGCGAAAGCACACTCCCCGGGGTCGGCGCGCCACCTTGGGCGGCGACACGCTCCGGCAGAGCGGCCGTCGCCGCAGCGACGAGTGCAAGCGCATACACGTGGAATCGCACGGGTAGTCTCATGGCGGTGTTACAAGTGGGATGGGACGAGGACAGGAGGGCGTACGGGGTGGTCCGACGGATGGTTTCAGCCGAGTTCCATCGGTTCGGACCGCCAGTTGCGGGACGTCGGGTGGCTTCAGCGGGGGACGTCGTCCCGAACCGCTTCGAGGCCACGCGCGGGGATCTGCACGCGGAGCAGGGGCCCTTCGGGCTCGGTCCACACGAGGCGGAGCTCGCCGCTGGCGGTGACCACACGCCAGCGTCGTGCGACACGGCGTGCCCCGGCAATCACCACCGGATCGGCCTCAGCCTCCAGCACAATGCGGACTGCCCCCTGCGCATTGGCCACCGGCGTGAGCGAGGGGAGGGTCACACCGTCGCCCGGCGCAAGTCGGCGGCCCCAGAGCAGCAGGGCGTGCTGCACGAAGCCGTCGTCCTCCACCACCACCGCCTGCGGCCGCAACAGGTACTCACGGGCCGACTCACCTGTCACGGAGCGTGCCAAGGTGGCAAACCGTCCGCGCACGCGCTGGCCGCCCAGACGGAGTGTGACCTCGGTGCCCTGTCGCTCCTCGACGGAGTAGCGCACGGGAGTGCCGGCCGAATCGGCTTCCAGTCGCATGGCCGTACGCCTGTCGCCAATGGCCGACTCGGAGCGCACCTCGAGTGTGGCCCCGTCCACCGGTACCAGTCGCTGCACCGAGAACTGCTCGCGCCCCACGCGCTGTCCGTTGAGCAGGACCGTGAAGCTGCCCGCGTCGAGTCGCATGGGGGGCTGCGCGAGCGTCCGCACGTTGCTCTGATCAGTTGACCGATCGCCTGACCGGGCCGATGTGCGAGTGGCCGCTGCGAGCGACGCGGAACAGGCCAGCAGGCCGGCGACGACAAGCAGCGGCCCCGCGGGACCGCGCCGTCGCTGCCTGAATCCGGGAAACGCCATCCACGAAAGATAGTCACGGCATGCGGTCGGACCCGGGTCCCGCGGCGGCGCCCGTCGCTTGATGGAACTCCGCGGGGTATTGTGGGGCGATGACATCGCGCTTCCGCTACCTCAAGGCCTACGATCGCTGGCCCCTCAGCTGGATTGCCAGCGTGGTGGCGGCCATGATGGCGCTGGCCTGGTGGCAGCAGGCGCCGAACTGGCCGCGATTGCTGCTGGCCATGGGGGCAACGGCGGTGGCCGCATGGCTGCTTGCCACGGTGCGGCGCGCGGGAGGGTTTGCGGTCGCGACCGTGGTGGCCTTGTCGGCCGGTCTGCTGCTGGCGGCCCTGGATACGGCCACGCTCACCTCGCTGCGTCGCAACTGGGAGGCGTGGTCCAGAGCCGAACGCGAGACGCGGGCGCAGCGGGTGGCCGAGAGTCTGAGCGATGTAACGGAGGTGCTGCGGGTGGCCGTCACGAGCCGTGCGGCGGACACACAGTTCGTGGCGCAGGTGCTGGGTGGAGGGGCGCCGACGCTTGCGCCCCCCCTGCCACGCACCGTGGAGTCGGCTCTGCTCGTCTATCGCGGCGATACGCTGGTGGCACACAGCGGGCAGCTGCACACCCGCATCGGCCCACTCGGCAGCCCGGGGGTGCGTCTCGAGGAAGGGGCATTTCATACCTCGCTCGTGGCGCGGGCACGCTCGACAGACGGTCGGGTGGAAGTGGTGGCCACGGCGCTGGTTTCGTCGGCGCCGCCGGCAGACCGCTTTGCGCGGCCGCTGCTGCAATCGCTGCCCGGTGACATCGATGTGGCGCATACCCGTATCGAATCCCCGGACAGTGCGCTCGTGGATCCGGGATCGACGGTCATGCTGGTGCCCTACGGTGCGAATCGTCTCGCGCGGGTGCGGGCCACCACGTACACCGAAGGCGAAATGCTGCTCAAGCTCGAGCAGCGCGCGCGCTCGCGGACATCACTGGCGCTGGCTCTCGCCGTGGCCTGTTTCCTCGTGGTGGCGTGGCATCGACCGGCGCGCACGGTGGAGCGGGCCCTTGGGGCGGCCGGCGCGCTGGCGGTGGTGGCGCTGGCACCGCTGTCGGGGTTGTCGAACGTATCCACCCTGTTCGATCCCACCAGCTATTTCGCGCCCATGGGTGGGCCGCTCACGTCCACCATTGCGGCCCTGTTGGTCACGGCCGTGCTGATGCTGGCGGTGCTGCTGTTTGCGTTGCGGACTGCGCCGGCGCAGCCCCAGCACCCGCGGTCCCGTCTCATTGCCACCGCGGTGGTGCTGCTGCTGGCGGCCGGTGGGCCCTTCCTGCTGCGTGATCTCGCGCGCGGCATTTCACTGCCGGTGGCGGGCGCGGGCTTTGAGCTCTGGGTGGCCTGGCAGTTGGCGCTGGCCCTCGTGGGGGCCACCATCCTGCTTGCCGGCGCGGCGGCGGGGCAAACGGCGCTTGGCGCGAGCCGCGGCCTCCCGCCGCTGGTGGCGCCGCTGGTGGCCGCGGCGGCGGCGCTCATGGCTGGACCTCTGTGGCAGTCGCCCGGCGCCTGGCCGGTGTGGTATCCGGCCCTGTGGGTGGTGGCCATCGGTTCGTTGGCCCTCACACGCCGCGGTCTGCCGCAGGTGGTCGCAGCCGCCGTGGTGGCCGGCGCCGGCGCGGCCACGCTGACCTGGGGCGCCATGTCGCGCGCGCGCATGGCGCTGGTGGAGTACGATCTGCAGCGCACGGCGGTGGTGGATGACAATGCCCTGCGTCTGCTCGATCGTCTGGCGGCGAACATGCGGGAGGAAGTGCGTCCCGCCCCGCGCAGCGACGCCCTGCTGCGGCGCTATGCCGCGAGTGAGCTGGCGCAGGCGGGCTATCCGGCGCGACTGGCTCGCTGGTCACCGAGCAATCTCGACAGCGCCGTGTCCGTGCTCGAGCTCGTGCCGATTGTTGATTCCATCGGTGCCCAGGCCTATCTCGCGCTGCTCGCGCGCAACAGCGGGCAGGTGGAGCTGCGCACGGTGGACGACGGTGTCACCACGCTGCTGCTGGCGGCCATTCCGGCGCCGGATGGCATCGTGACCACCATCGCGGTGCCCCCACGTACGCGACTCCTTCCCGCCGATCCCTTTGCCACGTTCACTGGCGTGACCGGTTCGCGCGGCCGCGCCGCACCATACCGGCTCACCATGAGCGCCGTCGAGGACGCGAACGCCACAGCCACCGGCCTCACGTGGCGCCGGCGTGGTGACCTGCTCGTGGCAGATGGCATTCGCCAGGAGCGGGACGTGGCGCAGCGGGTGCGGGCGGAAATCGATCTGGGCGGCCTCGACCGACTGGTGCCACGCGGTGCCTTGCTGGTCATGCTGGACGTGCTGGTGGTGCTCGGTCTATGGTCGGCCACGGCGCTCGCGGACGGCTCGCTGGGGCGTCTGGTCCGGGTACGTCGCACACGGTGGTCCCGGTCGTATCGGGTGCGACTGAGTGGAGCGCTGCTTGCCTTCTTCACGGTGCCGGCCGCGATGTTCGGCGCCTGGGCCTGGTATCGTCTGCAGGACGACGACCGCGCGGCGCGCGAACTGCTCGTGCGCGAAACGCTGCGTGTGGCGGCCGCGGAGCAGGATCAGCGGCTGCTGGGCACGACGCCGTCCAGCACCGGGGCACCACTCTTCTTCTATCGGCGCGGCATGCTGACCATTGCCAGCGACCCGCTGCTTGATGCCCTGGCGCCCCTGGGCCGACTGCTTCCGGGCACGGTGGCTGTGGAGGCCGATGCCGGGGAATCGGTGTTCAGCACCCAACGGGTGCCCATCGCGCGCGCCACCACGCTGGTGGGCTTTCGGCATCTCGCGCAGGTGGCGGGCGATGTGTCGCTGCAGGGCGTGCTGGCCACACCGGCGCGCGGCGATGAGTTTGCGCTTGATGCGCGCCGCGAGGATCTCGGCGTACTGCTGCTCTTTGCCACCATGCTGGGGGCCATGTCGGCGGTGTGGATGAGCGGTGTGGCCGCACGCTCGCTGGCGCGTCCGGTGGGTGCGCTGCGTGAGGCCGCACTGGCCATTGCGGCGGGCCGTGAAGCGCCGTCGCTGGGCAAGGCACCAGCCACCGAGTTCGCGCCGGTCTATGGCGCCTTCGGGCGCATGTCGGCCGATCTGGCCACCAGCCGTGCCGCGCTCGAGGCGGCGCAGCGCCGAACGGCGGCGGTGCTCCAGCACGTCGCGTCGGGCGTGGTGGCCTTCCGCTATGCCGGCGACATCATGCTGGCCAATCCCCGCGCCGGCGCGCTCCTGGGTGCTGAGGTGCTCACGGCCGGCGCCACGCTCGACTCCCTGCCGGCTTCGCTGCAGGATCTCGTGGCGCGCTGTCGCGACTTCCTGCGCGACCGACGTGAGGACGAGGCCTTTGATCTCACGGTGCAGGGCCGACAGCTGCAGGCCCGGCTGACCCGTCTGCCGTCAGGCGCCGTACTTACCATTGACGACATCACGCAGCTCGCGTCGGCGCAGCGCGTGCTGGCCTGGGGCGAGATGGCGCGGCAGGTCGCGCACGAAATCAAGAATCCGCTCACACCCATTCGGCTTGGCGTGCAGCATCTGCGGCGGGCCTGGCGCGACGGGCGCGGTGACTTCGGTGACATCCTCGACCGCAACGTGTCCCGCGTGCTCGAGGAGATCGATCATCTCGACGAAATCGCGCGCGCCTTCAGTCGCTACGGCACCGCACCATCGGAACGCGAACCCGGGGTGCCCATCGACGTGGCCGCCGTGACCTGGGATGTGCTCGCGCTTGAGCGGCTTGGTGACGCCGATGATCAGGCGCCGGTGCAGTGGGTCTTTGAGGGGCCCACCGGCGAAGCGCAGCCGGAGCAGGGCGACGAGGCGCCGACGCCCGTCTGGGCGGTGGGGCAGCGCGATGAGATGCGTGAAGTGCTCATCAACCTGCTTGAGAACGCGCGACTGGCGAGCGCCCGGACCGTGCGGGTGCGGCTGGTGACGGAACCGGGACAGGTGCGACTCGATGTGGTCGATGACGGCAGCGGCATTCCCGCCGACGTGCTGCCGCATGTCTTCGAACCGCACTTCTCCACGCGCACCAGCGGCAGCGGTCTTGGTCTGGCCATCAGTCGTCGGCTCATCGAGGGCTGGGGCGGTGCCATTGCGCTGTCCAGCACGCCGGGGAAGGGCACCACGGTGCAGATCCGTTTGCGCCGGGCCGAGGCCCCGCTGGTGCAAGCGGCCGGCGTGCAGGTGGCCAGCGCACAAGCGGGCGGCGCGGAAGCGGCTGGCGCCGATTAGACTATCCGCATGTCCTCCGCCCTCCCGCCAAGCGATCAGCGCGTCACGGCCTCGCCACCGCCGCATCTGGAAGCGTGGACCCTGCCGCCGGGCTGGGCCTGGGGCACGGATGCCATCCAGCGGGAGCATCGGCACTACCAGGAAGTCATGGACGCGCTCGGGCGCTCGCTCTCGCTGGTGAGTGTGCCCAACGCGGAGCATGGCGAGTGGTTGCACAACGAGGCGCGCGCGCTCGCGCATCGCAATCATCCGTCCATCCCCACCACGTACCACTACTGGGCGTCCTACGAACAGAGTCGTCGCGGGCCCGGCTATCTGCGCCGCTGGATCAGTGGCGAAACGGTGCACTCGCGGGTGGCGCGGCTCGGGCCCGACTCCATTCAGTTCGCGTTTCAGGTGCTGCGCGAGGCGGGCAGCACGCTGGCCTACCTGCACGACACGGCCGCGGCACACGGCGCCGTGTCGGCCAGCACGGTGTGGCTCACGCCGGGCGGCCGGCTCTGGCTCCTGGGTTGGGAGTGGGTGCTGCCGGCGGATCAGCGTCCCGCTGGCGTGTTGCCCGATCCCAACTTCACCCCCTGGGCGCCCGAGTGGGGTGAGGGCGTGTGGAAGCCGACGCCGCTGTCGGATCAGTGGCAGCTGGCTGCCATGCTGTTCCTGATGCTGACCGGAGAGACGCCGCCCGAGCGGGACGTGCCGCCGCTGTCTCTGCTGCGGTCCGACTGCCCGCAGATTCTCGGACACGTGCTCGAACGCGCGCTGGCGGTCGATCCCGCCGATCGCTATCCCAGCATCGCCACCATGCTGCGGGAACTCGATCGGCATGTGTCGGTGCGCCCCGTGCTCATCGCGCCCGAGGGCGATGAGCTGCCCAAGGCGCTCGATTCGGCGGAGTCCCGCCTTCGCTGGGCCACGGCCGACGACTACGAGATCCTGGCGCCGCTGGGTCAGGGCATGTTCGGCAGCGTGTGGCGCGCGCGCGATCTGTCGCTGTCACGCGAAGTGGCTATCAAGGTGCTGCATCCGCACATCGCGCGCGATGACGTGGCCGTGGCGCGCTTTCAGCGTGAGGCGCGTCTCGCAGCGCAGCTCGCGCACGCGGCCATCGTGCCCATTTACGACAGCGACAGTCGCGGCGGCGTGGTGTGGTACACCATGGAGCTGGCCGAAGGCGGCTCGGTGGCCAATCTCGTCGCGCGATCGGGGCCGCGTCCGTTCGACGAGATTGCACCGCAGGTGGACGAGGTGCTGGAGGCGCTGCACGCGGCGCACACCAGTGGCATCATCCACCGCGATCTCAAGCCCGAAAACATCCTCATCGATCGCTATCGGCGCTGGCGCATCGGTGACTTCGGCATCGCCTACGCCCTCGGTGACGAGAACGCCGGCACCTCGGGCACGCCGTCGTTTGCTGCGCCCGAGCAGTTGCTGGGCGAGGCGCAGGGACCGGCGACGGACTGCTACGCGCTTGCGAGCATCGTGTACTACGTGCTCACGGGCCGTCCGCCGTTTGGGGACGGGCCGGCCGAGCAGATCCTGGCGCGGCAGTTGTCGGATGCCATTGGTGAACAGTTGCAGGCCGATGGCTTTGACGATGTGGTGGGCGCCTGGTTGGCCCGAGGTCTCGCGCAGCGCGTGGAGGACCGCTTCGACGATGCGCAGGAAATGCGCGCCGCGTGGCGCGAGGTGGTGCGTCAGACACGCCGCGGCGAGGACTCGCGTCCCTGGTGGCGACGATTGTTCGAGGGGCTGCAGGACGAGACACCCGCAGAAACGGCGCCCGACTGGTAGGTCGGGCGCCGTCTTGCTTCACACCGCGCTGAATGCGCGGCGGGGCCGGGGGCGCGCTTTCTGCGCGCTGCGTACGCGCTGCGTCTGTTAACGACGGCCGGTCAGGCCGCGTGAGTGGGCGGCAGCGGCAACGCGCTGCTCTTGTTCGGCGCAGTAAGCGCGGAGGGCACGCCGGCCGAGGCCGGAACCGCCGCAGTACCCGGCGGAAGCAGGCCGCGCGCTGTCGCCATGGCGTTGGCCACCGCTGCGACCTCTGCGGGCACCGACGTGGGCACACGCTTGCGCGCAGCGCCATGCGCAGTACCTGGCACGGCAGTTGGTACGGCGTCTCGCGCCGCCACCGCACGCTCCTGCGACCGGGGCTGGGGCGCAAGCGGACGGTGCGCGCTGGACAGCGCGGTGAGCTGACGCCGACGCTTGCGGGCGTACAGCAGCTGATCGGCGCGCGCGAGCAGCTCCGGCACGCCGGCCGTATCACTCGGCCGCACGCGGGTGTGGCCGATGGTAAGGGCGATGGTGGTGGGGAACGCCGCACTGGCGTTCAGCAAGGCAAGACGCTCCTCGATGCGCTTCTGGATGACCCGCGCGCCCGCGCCGTCAGCATCGAGTGCCAGAATGGTGAACTCGTCGCCGCCCAATCGTGCGACCACGTCGCAATCACGTACGGTGGACTGCAGCAGCCGCGACACGGCCTGCAGGGCCCGATCACCGACGGCATGGCCGAAGCGGTCGTTGAGCTGCTTGAATCCGTCCATGTCCGCGTACATCACCACCGCATCCTTGCCCTGGCGGCGCGCCACGCGCAGCTGCTGCTCGGCAAGAGTGAGGAATCCGCGACGATTGTAGAGACCGGTGAGATCGTCGGTGAGCGAGGCCTTGCGCAGACGCAGTTCTTCACGCTTGCGCCGCGTGATGTCGCGTACGGTGATGGCCACGCCGTCCGAGGTGGGCGTGGCATGATGCATGACCCAGCCCGCACCGAACTGCCGGCGGTCGGTGCGTGCTTCCTCCACCAGCGGTGTGCCGAGCGTGAGCACCGAGACATAGCGCGCAAACAGCGTCTCCGCGATGGAGACGGGCAAATCGCGGCGGAGACGACGCCGGACCAGCGCGGCGGGTGTCGTGCGCAGGAGGGCGGCCGCCACAGCGTTCGCCTCGATGATCTCGAAGTCGTCCACCGTGCCGTAGGCATCGCGCACCGCGCGCAGCAGCATCACGCCGTCGACGCTGTGCCGCATGGCGTCCTCGAGACGCTGCATGCGCTGCCGCACGCTGGCGTCGTCCTGCATGCGACGCAGCAACTCCTGATGCAGCAGGCGCCATCCGATGATGGCGCAGCACAGAGCCGCAGCCGACAGCACGGGAGCAAGGGTGGCAAGCGCGGGAAGCTTCACCACGCCCTGCGACAAGGCGATGGTGAACAGGATCGAGAGCGTCAGCGCTCCCCAGAATGTGCTGCGCAGGGCGATGCGGTGAAACATGAAGGGGTGTGCAGGGCAGATGGCGATTCCATGCCTACGTCGGCTGGAATGAAGGGACGCCCGGCTGCCAGGCCGTGTGCCGCAGGTGGTGCAACCCCCATGCCACAGATGAGTTACGATGCCTGAGATGAGAAAATGGATGTGGACAAACGTTGTAAGGTGTTGTCCTTCAATCGTTTGGACAATAAAAGGGGCGACCTGATCCGTCTTGCCGCCTCAACAGGCGCGACTTTCCATACCACATGGGTGCGCGGGCCATGCCCGGCTGTTCGTGCCGACCTCGAGCATAAGCGAGGTCGGCAGAAACAGCCGAGTTTCCGGCGATCAGCCGAGCAGCACCTTGGTTTCCAGTTCCTGATCGCGTTGGCGCTGCCGCGCGGCGAGCTCCGGCGTGCCGGTGGCGGCGGGCCGAAGCAGCGACACCGCGATGCCGGTGAGGAAGGACAGCGGAATGGTGACCAGTGCCGGATTCTTGAGCGGGAACCAGGCCTCCGGCCGCTTGAGCAGATCCACCTGTACGGCAGGTGACAGCGCAATGAGTGTCAGCGTGGAGAGTGTGCCCACGATCATGCTGGCGGCGGCGCCGGCCGTGCTGGTGCGACGCCAGAATACGCTCAGCACCAGCGCGGGAAAGTTGGCGCTGGCCGCGATGGCGAAGGCCAGGCCAACCATGAACGCCACATTCTGTCCCTTGAAGGCCACGCCGAGCATGATGGCCACGACAGCAAGTGCCACGGTCGCGAGTCGCGCCACACGGATTTCCTCACCCGGCCGGGGCTGACCGCGGCGGACCACGCTTGCCCAGAGATCGTGCGAGATGGCTGCCGCTCCGGAAAGGGCCAGACCCGCCACCACCGCGAGAATGGTGGCAAAGGCCACCGCCGCAATGAAGCCGAGGAACGCACGGCCACCGAGCAGCTCCGCCAGCATGGGCGCGGCCATGTTGCCGCCGGCATCGATGGCGCGAATGGTGTCGGGGCCCACCAGCACCATCGCGCCGAAGCCCAACACGAAGGTCATGAGGTAGAACAGACCAATGAGGCCCGTGGCGATGAACACCGATTGCCGTGCGGCGCGTGCATCGGGCACGGTGTAGAAGCGCATGAGAATGTGCGGCAGTCCCGCCGTGCCGAACATCAGCGCGAGTCCCAGCGAAACGGCATCCCAGGGGTTGCTTACCAGCTTCCCGGGTGCGAGCACGCCGGCGCCGTGCTTGGCGGCGGCAGCCGCAAAAAGCGCCCGTGGGTCGAAGCCGAAGCGGGACAGCACCAGACCGGCCAGCAGCGCTGCGCCTCCCAGCAGCAGCACGGCTTTCACGATCTGCACCCAGGTGGTGGCCAGCATGCCGCCGAAGAGCACATAGGCCATCATGGCCACGCCGACAATCACCACCGCGCTTTCGTACGGAATGCCAAAAAGCAGGCGAATGAGACTGCCTGCGCCGACCATTTGCGCGATGAGATAGAACGCGATGGTGGCGAGTGTGCCGAGTGCGGCACTCACCCGCACCGGTGTGGGGTCAAGTCGTGCGGCCACCACATCGGCGAAAGTGTAGCGCCCCAGATTGCGCAGCGGTTCAGCAATGAGAAACACCACCACTGGCCAGCCCACCAGCCAGCCAGTGGAGTATATGAGGCCGTCGAATCCGCTGGTGGACACGAGGCCCGCGATGCCAAGAAAGGACGCGGCGCTCATGTAGTCACCGGCCAGCGCAAAACCGTTCTGACCTGCGGTCACCGAGCGCCCGGCGGCGTAGAAATGCTCGGCCGTGCGGGTGCGGCGTGCGGCCCACCAGGTGATGCCGAGCGTGATGGCGATGAACACACCGAAGAAGGCAATGGCCACCGGATCTGGCGTGCCGAAGCGCGGCGTGTCGTTCATGACCCGAACTCCTCGCCAGAGTTGCTCTCGCGGCGTGCAGAAGCCAGCTCTGCGCGAAGCGCCGCCAATGCCGGGTCGTACTGCGTGTTGGCCCAGCGCACATACACCAGCGTGAGCAGCCAGGCCGCGACAATGACCAGTGCGCCCAGCACGATGCCGAGTGAGAGGCCGTCGCCGAGCGCCGTGGCGAGAGAGACGGGACGGAAGGCCACGAGCAGAATGAAGCCGAAGTACACCGCCACCATGGCCAGCGTGAGTCCCGCCGCCACGCGCCATCGGCGGGAGGAGAGGGCGCGGGCACTGGTCAGCACGGCCGCCGGAATGTCCGGTGAACTGTCCGGTGGAACGTCCGGCCGGATGTCCGGTAGGATGTCCCGGCCGGCGTGAGTGGAATGACGATCGGATGACATGGCGCGCGAAACTAGAGCGCGGCTAGCTTCCACGATAGAGGGCGCGCCTCACTGAGGACTCAGCCCGCACTCCACGCCCGCATTCGCCATCGCTCGTCGCGTTTCGTACGACCCTTTCGCCTTCATCATCGGTGTCCATTCGCCAGTTCATCGCCCTCGGCAGCCTGGTCAACGCCCTCGTGGCGCTGTACCTCCATCTCTGGAAGCTTGGCCTCATGGGCAATCTCGCGTGCAGCAGTGGCGGCGGCTGCGCCTATGTGCAGGGCAGCCCCTGGAGCTGGTTCCTCGGAGTGGATGTCGCGCTCATTGGCGCGGTGGGGTACAGCGTCCTGTTTGTGGTGGCCATCATCGGCTCGCTGCCCAGGTTCGAGGACGCCTCGTGGGTGACACGTGCCATGCAGGTGCTCATCTGGGCGGCCGTGCTGTTCACGCTGCGCCTCAAGTACGGCGAGTTCATTGTGCTCAAGAGCTTCTGCTCGTGGTGCGCCATTTCCGCCGTCAGCATCACGGTGTTCGCGGTGCTGGTCACCCTCGATGCGCGGCGTGTGCTCAGGGTGAGTCCGCCGCGCCCGACATGACGGCCACCCAGCGCTTCATCTCTTCGTAGATGGGATAGCCCGGCATGGTCGCGAGCACGCGTCCCGTGGCATCCACCGCAATGAAGACAGGCGTGCCGGCCTGACGCAGTGAGGCCTGCAGGTCGGCAGCCGAGCCGACCGGCCCCACCAGACGCGCGCCGGCAATGCCCTCGCTCTCGAGCATCGGCTTGCCATACGCGGCCCCTTCGAGTGTGAGCACCGTCAGCCGGGGCAGTGACTGACCGGCCGCAATCTGGCCGATGTCGCGCAGCGACTTCTTGCACCAGGGGCAGGTGCGCGAATTGACCATGATGATGACCGGTGCCTTGTCCGACAGCAGCGGCACGACACGCCCCGAAAGATCGCGTACCGTGGAGACACCGAGCTGCTGCTGCGCAGACAGCGCGCGCGACGCAGTGCGCGGCTCGCTCAGTGCGCGCTGTGCCACCAGGGCGAAACAGGCGAGGGCCAGCGCCAGCAGACCAAGGCTGCTGCGCGACAGGCGTGGGCGCGTGGAGCTCATGCCTCGTTCACGGCGAGGCGTCGCTGTCGCGGCGGTCCACGCTGTAGGCGGTGGCCACGATCCACTCCGCGTCGAAGTGCCAGGTGGCACGCACGGCCGTGGGGCCCTGCGCCATCTCCGGCAGCAGCAGCGTGACCTGCGTGTCCCCCGGTTGCGTGACCTGCAGCTCGACTTCGGTGAAGCGCACATAGCGCTCGACGAAGGGGTCGATGGCCTTGTACACCGCCTCCTTGAGCGCGAAGTGCACCAGCACCTGTTCACGCTGGTGCAGGGGATCGCTTCCCAGAGCCTCAACGGCGGCGTACTCGCGGGCCGTGAGGATCTTGCGTGCGATGGAGGGCTTGTCGAGATCGGCCGGCTGTGGCCGCCGCTCGAGGTCGAGTCCGAGGTGATGGAGGCCCGGCACGCGCGGGGCCACGGCCGCCATGGCCCGTGTGCGCTTGTGGGTAATGGATCCGGTCACGGCCTGCGGCAGCGCCGGGGCGCCGCGTGCCGTGCGCCTTATGGCCTCATCGGCCACGGGCGCCACTTCGGGCAAGGCACGCAGGGCATCGCGCAGGGCCTGACGGCCGGCCACAAAGGTGGCGCGTCGTGGCGCCGGCAATCCCCGCGCCATGGCCGCCTCAATGGGATGCAGGCTGCCGTCGGCCACCAGCTGGTTGAGGTGCGCATTCCACGCGTCCTCATCGGGCATGACAGGAACCGCGGTCTGTGCCGTGACGGTAACGAAGGGAGAGGCAAGGGACGACGCCATACCCGGAAAACTACGAAGAACCGGTGCGAATGTGTGAGTCGCCTGCCAGCTTTGAGGCGTGACCAGACCCTCGTCCTCTCCAAACGCCCCGTTGTCCGCCGGCGCCGCCCCGGTGGTCTCCACCGCGCACGCCTGGTATGCCGTGGCGGTGCTCACGCTGGCCAACGTGTCGGGCTTTGTGGATCGCCAGATCCTTTCCCTGCTCACGGTCCCGCTCAAGCGCGACCTCCAGCTCAGCGACACGCAGGTGAGTCTGCTTATCGGGCTCGGCTTTGCGGTGTTCTACTCGGTGCTGGGCTTACCCATCGGCCGCTGGGTGGACCGCGGCATGCGACCGCGCATCGTGGCGCTGGGCGCGGCGCTGTGGAGCGTGATGACCTTGCTCACGGGCATCACGCGCGGCTACGGACAGTTGTTTCTGGCGCGGGTGGGTGTTGGCGTGGGCGAGGCCACGCTTGGACCAGCGGCGGTGTCCATCATTGCCGATCAGTTCCCGCGCGAAAAGCTGGGCACGGCCATGAGCACCTACATGGTCGGCACGTTTGCCGGATCTGGGGTGGCCTATGCCCTCGGAGCCTACATCGTGGGTCGGGTGGATCAACCGGGCATGATCACCCTGCCGCTGATCGGGGAAATCTTCCCGTGGCAGACGGTGTTCTTCTGGATTGGTGCGCCGGGATTGCTGATCGCGCTGCTGGCACTGTCCATCCGCGAGCCGAGGCGTCAGTCGGTGACGGCTGCGGCCCCTGCGGGGGCCACCATGCGGGCGTCGACCCAGTCGTCGGCCACGGGCTTTGCTGACGTCTGGCAGTATGTGCGCAGCAATCTGCGCACCATCGGCGCCCTGTCACTCGGCTTTGCCTTCTCGGCCAGCGTGAACTATGGCGTGGGGGCGTGGATGGCGGCCTTCTTCGTGCGCACGCATGGCTGGAGCATCGAGCAGGCAGGCACGCTGCAGGGCGTGCTGACCTTTACGGTCGGCCCGATTGGCGTGATGGCGGGCGGGCGGCTGAACGACTGGCTGGCGCGGCGCGGTCATGTGGACGCGCCGCTTCGTGTCGGCCTGCTGGGTGCACTCGGCATGGCGGTGTTTGCCGGACTCTATCCGGCGGTGCCATCGGCCATGGTGGCCGGTGTGCTGCTCGTGCCAGTGAACCTCTTTGCCGCCATGCCCTGGGGCGCCGCCAACGCCGCCATCGCCGAGGCCATGCCGGCGCGTCTGCGTGGACAGGGCAGCGCGATCTACCAGTTGGTCGTGAATCTGGTGTCGGGTGTGCTGGGACCGACGGCCGTGGCGCTGCTCACCGACCGGCTCTTTGGCGACGAGTCGATGCTGCGCTGGAGTCTCGTCATTGCCAGCATTGGCGGCATGATGCTCGCCTCGGCGTTGATGCTGTATGCGAGAGCGGCGTACGTTGCGACCGTGACCGCGGTCAGGGCCGAGCGCGGCTGAACCGCATTGAGCTGTGTGCTCTGCGCTGTGGGTTTGAGTGGTTTGTGTTCAGGCAACTCGTGGACCGCCGCGATCCGCACGCCCAAACCACCCGCACTCATTGCCCACAGCTCAGAGCACACGGCAGTGGATGGCCAGCCGCAGTTCAAAAAGGCCTCACACCCTGATCCTGTTCGTCGCCCTCGTCACCACATTGCCCGCCAGCATGCCGGCTGCGAGTGAAATGCCGATGATGGCCACGCGGAATCCGGTCTGAATGCCCGTCTCCACTTCCTGTCCCAGCAGGGACTGCACACTGCGGAATCCCACGCTGCCGGGCACGAGAATGAGCAGGCCCGGCACCTGGGTCACCATGGCCACGCGGCGCTTGATGCGCGCAAACACATTGCTGCCCGCGCTCACCACCAGCGCGCCAAGGAACGCGCCAAGTTCTTCGCCGTAGGTCGCACCGGCAAACTTGGACGTCAGGTAGGCTGCGGCGCAGGCCAGCACGATGAGTGGCGCATCGCGAGGCGGACCGTTGAGCAGCACGGTGAAAGCCAGCGGCGCCACGAGCAGCGCGGCCCACTCGGTCCATGCGGGCAGCGGTGTCGTCCAGCTCCACTGTGCGGCCGCCGGCAGCTGCTCACGCAGAATGTGCTCCAGCACCACACCGGTCTTGGCGCCGAGGGCGAGACCGAAGCCCAGGCCAAGGAAGGTGACCAGCGCCCCCGACATGCGCGCCGTGCCCGAGGCGAGATGGCGCGTGGAGAGCTCCGACAGCGCCACCGTGAACGTGAGACCCGGCATGAGAATCACGAGCCCGGCGAGTGAAGTCAGGAAGCCGTTGCCCGTGCGCATCACGCCGTCGAAGGCAAAGGCGATGGTGGTGACCACAAACGCCGCCAGGGGTTCCGTGATGTGCCGCGTGCTTTCGAATCGGCCGGTGCTGAGCGACACCGCCGCCGTGATGAGGCCAAGGAACGACGCGATCACCACGTCCCCCGCGCGCACGCGGAGAAAACAGGCCACGGCCGCCGACGCCAGCACAAAGGCCAGCACCACCAGCCAGGGGGCGTACACCGGCGGCTCACGGTCCATGGCGTCGATGAGCGCCAGCCCTTCACTGGGCGCGATCTCGCCTTCCACCACACGGCGAGTGACTTCGCCCAGCCGGGCCAGCTGGCCAAGGTTGGGCTCCCCGGGCTCCACGCGCAGCAAGTGGACGTGCTGCTGCTCCACGTCGCCGATGCCCACCATGATGCTGGTGGGAGTGGAGAAAAACTCGGCCTTGAGACCCAGCTGGCGGGCCGCCGAGGTGAGCGCGGCCTCGAGACGATTGGCCGGCGTGCCGTGCTGGTGCAGGGCACGGGCGAGCTGCAGGATGAAGCGACGGGCGGCGAGCGAATCGGCCATGTCTGGCAGCGTACGGCCCGAGAAGGCACCGCGCAACGGGGAAATGGGTATCATTCAGACATCGGGTGTCCGGATGGGTCGGACGCCCAGCCCTCCTGCTCGTGTCTCCATGATTTCGACTTTTCGCAGCATGGCCCGCCGCGTCGTCCCGGCGCTCGCCCTTCCGGCGCTCCTCACTGCCTGTGGCAGCGACGGGGGCCCCACCGATGTGCCGTCCAATCCGGCCGTTGAGACCTACGCGCCCGCACTCGGCGTGAACATCGCGCAGATGACCAAGCGCAACGACAATCTCTTTACGCAGGACCTCACCGTGGGCACCGGCACGGAGCTGGCCGCCGGTGATTCACTCGTCGTGCGCTACACGGGCTGGCTGGTGAACGGCAGCCGATTCGACAGCGGGACCATTCCCTTTCGGATCGGCGTCCAGCAGGTCATCCGCGGTTGGGATGAAGGTCTGCCCGGCATGAAGGTGGGTGGCAAGCGCAAGCTGGTCATCGGCTCGTCGTGGGCCTACGGTCCCGGCGGTCAGGGGCCCATACCGCCCAATGCCACGTTGGTGTTCGACGCGGAACTGCTCAACGTCATCAAGCGCTGATCATGACGCCGCGTCTGACTGGCATCGGCCGGCGTCGCCGCGGCCTGATCTCGTGGAGTGTTCTGCGCAACAGCATGCTGCCCGTCGGCCTTGTGGCCGGCGGGTTTGCTGTTTCAGCGGCCATGGGGTCGATGCGGGTGGAGCCCACGGGTGTGGCTGCGTCAGACGCGAATGCGTTGGCCGCCGCGCAGACAGTGGACCTGCTGCTGGTTGGCGGCACCGTGGTGGATGGCACCGGGGCGCCAGGGCGGCGCGCCGATGTGGCCATTGCCGGCAATCGTGTGGTGGCCGTGGGGGAGAACCTGCCGCGCGGTACCGCGCGTCGTGTGCTCGACGTGTCGGGGCAGGTGGTGGCGCCGGGGTTCATCGACCTGCATGCGCACCTCGAACCGCTGCTGCAGCTCTCGCTCATGGAGAGCGCGCTGCGGCAGGGCGTGACGCTCGCATTGGGTGGTCCTGACGGTGGCTCTCCGTTGCCGCTCGGGCCCTATCTCGACTCCGTGCGCGCGGTCAAACCCGGCATCAACGTCGCGTACCTCGTGGGTCACAACGATGTGCGACGTGCAGTCATGAACATGGACGCGCGTGCGCCCTCGGCCTCCGAGCTGGCGCGCATGAAGCAACTGGTCGCCGAGGCCATGGGGCAGGGCGCGTTTGGTCTCAGCACGGGTTTGCTGTACCTGCCTGGCACCTACTCCAACGTGGAGGAGGTCATTGCGCTGGCCCAAGTGGCCAGCGACAGCGGCGGCATTTACACCTCGCATCTGCGCAAGGAAGGCATCGGTCTGCTCGATGGGGTGGGCGAGGCGCTGGAAATCGGGCGCCGTGCCCGCATTCCGGTGGTGCTCACGCATCACAAGGCCGTGGGACAGCAGATGTGGGGCCGGAGCACGGTCACGCTGGCCATGGTGGACAGTGCGCGACGCGCCGGCACCGACGTGATGATCGATCAGTATCCGTACACGGCCACGCACACCGGCATTGGCGTGCTGGTGCCCAGCTGGGCCATGGCCGGCGGCACGGCGGAGTTCCGCAAGCGGCTGGCGGTGCCGGCGTTGCGCGACAGCATCAAAGCCGGCATCGTGTTCAACATTCTCAACGATCGTGGTGGGGGTGATCTCGCACGCGTGCAGTTCTCCCGCGTGGCGTGGGATCGCACGCTCGAAGGCAAGACCCTCAAGGACTGGGCCGCGCGCCGCAACATGGCGCCCACGCCGGAGAACGGGGCCGAGCTGGTGCTGGAGGCCATGCTGAACGGCGGCGGCAACGCCATCTACCATGTGCTCGACGAAGGCGACGTGCGCCGCATCATGACGCATCCCTACACGATGATTGCCAGCGACGGGCGTCTCTCGCAGCCGGGTGACGGACACCCGCATCCCCGGGCCTACGGCACGTTTCCCCGTGTGCTGGGCCGCTATGTGCGGGAGCAGGGACTGCTGTCGCTGGAGCAGGCGGTGCACAAGATGACACAGATGCCGGCGCAGCGACTCGGCCTCAGCGATCGCGGCGTGCTGCGCGCGGGCGCCATGGCCGACGTGGTGGTCTTCGATGCGCGCACGGTTGTCGATCAGTCAACGTTCACCGAGCCGCATCAGTATCCGAAGGGGATCGGTACGGTGATCGTGAACGGCGTGGTGGCCGTGGAGAACGGCACGCCCACGGGCGCGCGCGCGGGGACGGTGGTGACGCGACCCCGACCCTGACCCTGACCCTGACCAAGACCCCGACCGCTTCAACCTCGCCTGCGGTTCCTTCCCGCGGTCCCACCTTACGCAGTCCACCTTACGCTTCTCCCCTCCCCTCCCATACCATGCGACTACTCCGGCTCGCCCTCCTCGTCGCACCTGGCCTTCTTGCCGCCCAGCCACGTGGCCTCGACGACACCGACATCATGCGCCTCAAGAGCGTGGGCGGCGTGGCCATGTCGCCGGATGGCCAGAAGATCCTCTACACCGTGACCGCATGGGAACATCCCAACGCGCGCGGCGACACGGCCCTCGGCGATCGCCATGAGCGCCGCGCGCACGTGTATCTGGTGTCGGCATCCGGCGGTGCGGTCAGGCAGCTCACTTATGGGGAGCGTGGCGAGACACAGCCCAGCTGGTCGCCCGATGGACGCACCGTGGCGTTTGTTGCGGCCCGCGGCAGCGGCACCGGAGATGATGCGCCGCGTCCGCAGCTCTGGCTGCTGCCGGCCGACGGTGGCGAAGCGCGGCAGCTCACCTCGCTCCGCGAGGGTGTCTCGAGCTACAGCTGGTCGCCCGATGGTCAGCGCGTGGCCGTGGTGTCGCGTGACTCACTCACGCGCGATGAGGAAGCGCGTCGTCGTCGTCGCGACGATCCGCAGGTGTACGAGGGCGACCTGCGCATGAACCACCTCTGGGTGGTGGACCTGGCCAGCGGCACGGCCACCAAGATCACGAGTGGTGACTACACGGTTGGCGGGGCGCCGAGCTGGTCGCCCGACGGGCGCACGCTGGCGTTTTCGGCCTCACCCACGCCGCTCATTCGTGACGAACGGCGTGATGCCTACGTGGTGGACATCGCCAGCAAGGCCGTCACGAAGATCAGCAGCGAAGCCGACGTGGAAAGCACCCCGCAGTTCTCGCCCGACGGGAGCCGCCTGGCGTTCACGCAGCTGCCACACGAGTTCGCGCCGCACAAGGATGGCATTCCGCCGCGCACGCTGCGCAACGCGCGTTTGGTGACCTACGAGCTGGCCACGAAGACGCTCACCAATCACGCCCGCCCTGATTTCGACGTGAGTGTGGGGCAGCCGCGCTGGTCGCCCGACGGCAGCGAGATCTGGTTCACGGCGTCCGATCGGACGTATCAGTCGCTGTACGCCTACTCCATGGCCGGCCGGAACTACAGCAAGCGTTCCGCCAACGTGCTGGTGGGTGGCGTGTCGCCCGACGCGCGCGGCACGCGCCTCGCGTTGGTGCTCGATACGCCACAGATGCCGCCCGAGGTGTATGTGCAGGAGGGCAGCAGCTGGGCGCCGAAGCAGCTCACCACCACCAATGCCTGGCTGAGCGAGCGGCGGTTGGGTGAGTCGCGGGTGATGACCTGGAAGAGCAAGGATGGCCGCGAGGTGGAAGGCGTGCTGCTGTTGCCCGTGGGCTACAGCGCCGGCCAGAAGGTGCCGTTGCTCGTGTCGGCGCACGGTGGGCCCACGGGCGTGCACACGAACGGCTTCAAGGGCGGGACCAGCCCCGGCCAGACCTGGGCGGCGCGTGGCTGGGCGGTGCTCTATCCCAATCCGCGAGGCTCCACCGGCTACGGTGAGTGGTGGATGCGCGCCAACACCAACGACTGGGGCGGTGGTGACTACCGCGACATCATGACCGGTGTCGACGCGCTCATCGCGCAGGGCATTGCCGATTCGTCGCGCATGGCGTTTGAGGGCTGGAGCTACGGCGGCTACATGACGAGCTGGGTAGTTTCGCAGACCGGACGCTTCAAGGCCGCCATGATGGGCGCCGGTCTGCCGTCATTGCTGTCGATGGCGGGCACGACGGACATTCCGGGCTACATCAACACCTTCTTCGGTCAGCCGCAGTACGACGGGAGCATCGTTAACGCCAACATCCGCAAGTTCCTCGAGCGCTCGGCGGTGAGCTACAGCGACAAGGTCACCACGCCGCTGCTCATTCTGCATGGTGCGGCCGATGAGCGGGTGCCCATTGGTCAGCCCATGGAGTTCTATCGCGCGCTCAAGGATCGCGGCAAAACCACGGAGCTGGTGTTCTACCCGCGCGAGGGGCACGGCCTGACCGAGTACTACCACCAGCTCGACCGCATGAAGCGCGAATACGAGTGGATGGCGCGCTTCACGCTGGGGCAGGGGCAGCGACAGGCGATGTAGTATCGCCGTTCCTCAGCTTCTCTGCGTGAGCCGTTCTCGATTTCAGCTCACGCAGGGGAGCCTGGGCGCCGAGGGCAGTTGATCCGTGCAGTTTCCGCTGCATCCGCGTCATCTGCGACAAAACTGTTGGCGGACTGGCAAAGACACCGGCCTTCATTTTTGGTGCGTGGGTTGTTCACGACATCGGCGCACGATCGACGCGTGCGGAGTGGTGTGGTGCGATGCGTCGCGAATGCACAGTGGTCGTAGAAACGGTGATACAGTCTGGCCGAAACGCACCTACTGTGGCCCCATGCTGGCCGCCGCCCCCTCCGCCGCCGTACTCGGCATCGACGCCCTCGACATCCTGGTCGAGGTGCATGTAGCCAACGGGCTACCTCAGTGGACGCTGGTGGGGTTGGCCGCGACGGCCGTGAAGGAAAGCCGGGACCGCGTCCACGCGGCGCTGGTCAACAGCGGCTTTATGGTACCTGCCAAGCGCATTACGGTGTCGCTCACTCCTGGCGACACGCCGAAGCAGGGCACGAGCTTCGATTTGCCCATCGCCCTCGCGCTGCTGGCGGCCAGCGGACAGCTGCCGCCCGAGGTGCTGCGCGAGACCTGTGCGGTGGGCGAGTTGGGGCTCGATGGCCAGGTGCGCGCGGTGCGTGGGGTGCTGGCTGTGGCGCGGCATGTGGCCGCGACCAGCGGCGCCCTGCTCATCGTGCCGCCCGACAACCGCAACGAGGCGCAGCGCGTTCCGAACGCGCGTGTTGTTGCCGCCCGTTCGCTCGCAGAACTGGTCGACATGCTGCGCGACGGCCGACCCGCCGCGTTGCCAACGCGTCCCACCCAGCAGCTGAATCCCACTGGGCAAGATGTCCCGGACCTGGGCGATGTGGTGGGTCAGGACCTCGCCGTGCGCGCCGTGGAGGTGGCCGCCGCCGGCGCGCACAATCTCCTGCTCGTGGGCCCACCCGGCGCGGGCAAAACCATGCTCGCGCGTCGCCTGCCGGGCATCCTGCCGCCCCTCGATGAACACGAGGCACTCGAGGTCCTCTCCATACACTCGGTGGCCGGATTGCTGGCGCCAGAACAGGCGCAGCACCAGAGTCTGTCGCGACCCTTCCGCGCCCCACACCACAGCATCTCCACTGCCGGACTCGTGGGCGGCGGGGGCTGGCCGCGTCCGGGGGAGGTGAGTCTGGCGCATCACGGCGTGCTCTTCCTCGATGAACTCTCGCTGTTCCCACGCCACACGCTCGAAGCGCTGCGTCAGCCGCTGGAAGACGGGCAGGTGGTGGTGGCCCGTGCGGCGCGCGCCGTGCGCTTTCCCTCGCGCTTTTCCCTCGTGGCGGCCAGCAACCCCTGTCCCTGCGGATACGCGGGTTCGCCCGACCGCGCCTGTCGCTGCACCCCGGCAGAACTCGAACGGCACCGCGCCCGTCTCTCCGGGCCACTGGCCGATCGCATCGACCTGCACGTGCATGTGCAGCGGGTGCCGCCCGAGGCGCTCGCCCAGCAGACCCCGCGTGAACGTTCGCAGGACATCCGCGCCCGCGTCATCGCCGCGCGCGCCATTCAGCAAACCCGCTACGCCCACCTGCAGTCTCCGCACGGCGCGCCGCTCACTAATGCCACGGCACCGGCGCGGGTCATCGCACCGGGTGCGCGCCTGCTCCCCGACGCCCGCGCGCTGCTGCTGCGGGCCGCCGATCGCCTCGCCCTGTCGGCACGCGCCTATCACCGCGTGTTGCGCGTGGCCCGCACCATGGCCGACCTCGACGCCGAGGACGCCGTGCAGGCCATGCACGTGGCGGAGGCGCTGCGCTTCCGTCCGGTGGACAGCGAGCAGGTCGCAGCGGCGGGAGAGTCTTCGGTTGCGCCCGCCGCCGACGTCGTGGCGCCTGACCCGGTGCTCAGTCCCCGTGGGTCGTGACCCATGGACGGAAAGCCCACCCCAGCCCCGCGCGGCGCCGCGCACCCCAGCATGCGACGATCAGGTCCTGCCTTGCCGTACAACCGTACACAGCGTACGGTTCTCCATATGAAAACCACACTCGTGCTCGACGACACGCTGGTCGCGCGGCTGCGCCGGGAGGCGACGCGCACGGGCCGCAGCATGTCGGAAGTGGTCGAGGACGCCCTGCGGGTCTACCTCCAGCGGCGCCGTGACCTGCCCGAACCACCGCCACTGCCGGTTTTTGACTGTGGCGCGCCCCTGGTCGACGTGGCGCAGCGCGACACGCTGTACGATCGCATGGAGCGGCCGTGATGCATGGCGTGACGAAATGCGCGATGGAATGCGCGAGAGAGCGGTCATGATGGGCGGTCATGATGGAGCGTGCGTGAATGTTCGTCGTTGATACCAGCGTGCTGCTGCACGCCGTCAATCGCGATGCGCCAGAACATCGTGAGTCCCTCGAGCTGCTGACCACATGGCGCGGGCAGCATGGCGCCTGGTATCTCACCTGGGGCATCGCCTACGAGTTTCTGCGCGTGGTCACGCATGCACGGGTGCTGCCACGTCCGCTCTCCGGAGCGCAGGCCACGGCCTGGCTGGCCACGTTGCTGGAGTCGCCCGGCCTGGCCCTGCTCACACCCGGTGAGCGTCACGCGGCCGTGCTGCAGGAGGTGCTGCGTGACGCGAAACACATCAGCGGCAATCTCTGGCACGATGCGCACACCGTGGCGCTGATGCGTGAGCACGGCCTGCGCCGAGTTGTCAGTTACGATCAGGACTTCCGTCGCTTCCCGGGTGTCGAGCTGCTCGCGCCGGCCGAGCTGCTCTGAGCGACGGCGTCCCGAACCTGCAACCAGCCGCGGGGCAAACACTCCGGCCGGCCCGCTCCCCCTCTCACGGCTTCGGGGGTAGCTTTGCCAGTTCGCACGACGCCGTGCCGCTCACTCCCCTGTAGCCCCTCTGCCACTCGTGGGTTGTCTCACACGCATCGGTTGTGGCGCCGTCCTGCTGGTGGGCGGCGCTGTCGGCTATTGGCTCTATGGCGACCGTCTGCCGTCGGTCCTCTCGCGGGCCGCCAGTGGGGCGGCCGAAACGGTCACCGACGTGGCCGCACGTACCAGTGAGCGGCTCGACAGTCAGGATGGGGCGCGCATTGTCGCCGAAGAGGAGGCCCGACGTCGCGCGCGCCGCGAGGCGCGTGACCGGGCGCTGGGCTGGGTGAGCGTGAACGCCGACGCCCCCGCGCTCGGCAAGGGCGTGCCCGACCCACTCGCGCCGCTCCGCCGCAAGAACGGTCCCGCCTACGTGTCGCTCGAAGCGCGCGACGTGGCGCAGGTGCTCGCCCCGCTCCTCGCGCAACTGCCGCCCTCGGCCAGCACGGCCGAAGTGGCCTTCGACAAGGATCAGGTGCTGCTGCGCACCGACGTCGCACTCCGTGATTTCACCGGCGTCGGCGCCCTCGGCACGCTCATCGGCAAGGCGCTCGAAGGCGAGGACACGCTCTTTCTGGCCGGCAGCATCGAGCCCGTACGTCCAGGGCTCGCCCAGTTCCGTGTGCGTGAGCTGCGTTTGCGCGGCCTCGACCTGCCACCGCGGATCATTCCCGCGCTCGTGGGGTCCCTCAAGCGACAGGCCGTTCGTGCGGGGGTGGCCATCGACACCCTGCCAATTACCGCCGACGCCCTGCCGCTGCCGTTGCCGCGTGCCGTCAGTGATGCGCGGGTCGTGAACGGCAAACTCACCCTTTATCGCAATGTGCCCGGGGCCACGCCCTAGGTGCCCACACGCAGGGACATGACGCGACGCATCCTCGTCATTGACGATGAGCCGGGCATTCGCCAGGCCCTTGGCCAGCTGCTCGAATACGAAGGCTTCGAGGTTCGCACGGCCAGCAACGGCACCGAGGGCATCACGCAGTACGATACCTTCCGCCCGCAGCTCGTGTTTCTCGACGTCAAGATGGCGGGACTCGACGGGCTCGAGGTCCTCAAGCGGCTGCGTCAGGCCGACCCCGACGCCACCGTCGTCATGATCAGCGGGCACGCCACCATCCAGACGGCGGTGGAAGCCACGCAGCTGGGCGCGTATGACATTCTCGAAAAGCCGCTCGACACCGATCGGGTGCTGGTGCTGCTGCGCAATGCTTTCGAGAATCGTCAGCTCAGCGAAGAGAACGCGCGGTTGCGCGAAACCATCGAGTCGCGCTACGAAATCGTGGGGCGCAGCTTCGGCATCCGGGCGCTGCTCGATCGGGTGGACAAGGTGGCCGCCACGCCGGCCCGCGTGCTCATCACGGGGGAGAACGGTACGGGCAAGGAACTCGTCGCGCGCGCCATTCATCGCGGGTCCCCCCGCGCCAAGAAACCCTTCGTCGAAGTGAACTGCGCGGCCATCCCGAGTGAGCTCATCGAGAGTGAGCTGTTCGGCCACATGAAGGGCTCCTTTACCGGCGCCATCAGTGACCGTGCCGGCAAGTTCGAGCAGGCCGATGGCGGCACCCTGTTTCTTGACGAGATCGGCGACATGTCGTCGAGTGCACAGGCCAAGGTGCTGCGCGTGCTGCAGGACGGTGTGGTGACACGCATCGGTGGCAGCAAGCCGGTGCAGGTGGACGTGCGGGTGCTCGCCGCCACCAACAAGAACCTCGAGGAGGAAATCGCCGCCGGCCGTTTCCGCGAGGACCTGTACTACCGGCTCAATGTGGTGCCCATCACGGTGCCCGCCCTGCGCGAGCGCCGCGAAGACATTCCGCTGCTGGTCACGCACTTTCTGCAGCAGCTGGCAGCGCGTGACGGCCTGCCGGCGCGTCGCATCAGTGACGAAGCCCTGCAGCGACTCGCCGAACTCGAGTGGCAGGGCAACGTGCGCGAGCTCCGCAACACGGTGGAGCGTCTCGTCATCCTGGCCAGCGGGTCCACCATTGCCGCCGCCGATGTGGAGCGGCTGGTGGGGCGTCGCACCGCAGAGCCGTCGGGGCTTGGCAACCTGCTCGACATTGCGACCTTCGAGGAATTCAAGCAGGCCGCCGAGCGGGCTTATCTGCTGGCCAAGCTGCGGGCCTTCGACTGGAACGTATCCGAAACGGCGCGAGTGCTCGACATGCCGCGTTCCAACCTGTACAAGAAGATCGAGCGCTACCAGCTGCAGCGGGAAACGACGGAGTGAACGGCGCCGTAGGGGGAGGCGGCTCCGGATTCGGCCCTGGCCCTGCTGGCTGCGGCTTCACCAGCTTCGGGGCTGCTGACCGCTTCACCACACCTCGCACATCATGACGGACTGGGACAAGGAACTCGCCAAGATCGACAAGCAGCTCGCATCGATCTCCGACGAACAGCTCATGGCCTCGGCGCAGCAGGCGCCCGCCGCGGCCAAGGGCGCGGCGTCGGCCACCAAGGCCTTGCCCGCGGCCGGTCGCGCCGCGACGGCCGCCTCGGCGTCCTCGTCATCCGCGCTCGCCACGGGCGCTGGCCGTCCCTGGGTGGCCTGGCTCAAGGTCACGGTGGCCGTCACCGCGGCGGCCGGTCTCATGTTCTGGCCCTGGCCCGCGCGCTGTGGCCTGCCACTCATTGGCTTCACGGCCGCCACCGGCGGTGTGGCCGTGCTTGGCCTCTGGAGCGCCATCGGCACCTGGAGGCATCGACTCGGCCTCGCGCACGTGGCCTCGCTGCTGGTGACCATGTGGGGGCTTGGACTCGGCGCGCGTGAGGTGCTGCCGCGCGTGGGCTACGCCATTCCCACCATCGACCGTCCTGCCGTGTGGAGTTGCGACGGGCTGCCGGCGCTGCCGGCGTCTCCCTCACCGTCCAACACCACGCCGTCCAGTCCGGGGTCGGGCAGCGGCGATCCGTCCACACCCGCTCCCACGGTGGCGCCCACTCCTGCGGGCGATGCGAGCCCCAATCCACCCGCTAGTTTTCCGGGATGACTCATTTCAAGAACTTCATCGGCGGCCAGTGGAAGGCGCCGAGCACGGGCGCGTATTTCGAGAACCGCAATCCGGCCGATACGCGTGATCTGATCGGGCAGTTCCCCGCCTCTGGCGTCGCCGATGTCGAAGAGGCCGTGGCCAGCGCCCAACGCGGCTTTGCGCAGTGGAAGCGCACGCCGCCACCGGCGCGCGGCGACGTGCTGCGTCGTGTGGGCGACCTGCTGGCAGCGCGGAAGGAAGAACTCGCGGACATCATGACCCGCGAGATGGGCAAGCCGCTCGCGGAAACGCGTGGTGACGTGCAGGAAGGCATCGACACCGCGTACTACGCCGCCACCGAAGGCCGTCGGCTGTTCGGACACACGGTGCCCAGCGAACTGGCCAACAAGTGGGCCATGAGCATGCGGCGTCCCATTGGCGTCTGCGGGCTCATCACCCCGTTCAACTTCCCGCTGGCCATCCCCACCTGGAAGGCCTTCCCGGCGCTGCTCTGCGGCAATGCGGTGATTCTCAAGCCGGCCGAGGATGTGCCACACACGGCCACGGTGCTGGTGGAAATCCTGCTCGAGGCCGGCCTGCCGCCCGAAGTGGTGCAACTGGTCCACGGCATGGGTGAGGTGGTGGGCAAGGCGCTGGTGGAGCATCCGCAGGTGCCGGTCATCTCGTTCACGGGCAGCACGGAAACCGGGCGCTTCGTGGGCGAGACCTGTGGCCGCATGCACAAGCGGCTCTCGCTCGAGATGGGCGGCAAGAACGCGCAGATCGTGCTCGATGATGCCGACCTCGACCTCGCGCTCGACGGTGTGCTCTGGGGGGCCTTCGGCACCACCGGCCAGCGTTGCACGGCCACCAGCCGGCTCATTCTGCAGGACGGCATTCACGATGCCTTTGTGGAGCGGCTTGTCGCACGCGCGGCCACGCTGCGCCTGGGCGACGGGCGCAAGGCCGGCACCGACGTGGGACCGCTGGTCAACGAGGCCGCGCGCGAGAAGGTCGAGCGCTACATCGGCGTCGGCCGCGAGCAGGGGGCCACGCTGGCTCTGGGCGGTGCGCGGGCCACGGGCAGTCAGGACGGTCGTGACCTCGACCATGGCTACTTCTTCCAGCCCACCATCTTCACCGGCGTCACGGCGGGCTCGCGTCTCGATCAGGAAGAGATCTTCGGGCCGGTGCTGTCCGTCATCCGTGTGCAGAGTGTGGACGAAGGCTTTGCCGTCAACAACGGCGTGCGCTATGGCCTGTCCAGCAGCGTCTACACGCGCAATGTGAACGTGGCCTTCCGCGCCCTGCAGGAACTCGACAACGGCATCACCTACGTGAACGCGCCCACCATCGGCGCCGAGGCACATCTGCCGTTTGGTGGCGTCAAGGAAACGGGCAACGGACACCGCGAAGGGGGCTGGGAGGTCTACGAATTCTATTCGGAGACCAAGGTCGGTTATGTCGATTACTCGGGCGCGCTGCAGCGCGCACAGATCGACAACTACTAGGCAGTCCGGACCGACGTGCGGCCACCTGCCACCCGCGAGCGTCGGGACGAAGCCCTGCGCGCTGCCAATCGCGGATCGTCCCGCCTTGGCAGTCGCGCCGGAGGCCGCGGTGGCGGGCGTGGGTTGGGCGCGCTGTGGGCGGCGCTGTGGCGCGGGTCCGCTGCGCAGGGGGCGGGCCCACGCTGGCGGACCGTGCTGCTGCTGGCGCTGCTGTTCTTTGCGCTGGCCCGCGTTCTGCTCGTGGAAGCGGTGCACGTTTCTTCGTCGAGCATGACACCGGGGCTAATGCCCGGAGACTACGTACTGGTCTCGCGTGTGGGCTACGGGTCCAGCGTGCCCTTCACCAACTGGCGGCTGCCATTCGCCCGTGAGCTGGCGCGCAATCAGGTGCTGGTGTTCGACTGGCCGCCTGATCCGTCGCAGGTGTACGTGAAGCGCGTCGCGGGCCGTCCGGGCGACACGGTGCAGGTGGGTGGGCTGCCGGTAGTGGTGCCGCCCGGGCATTCGTACGTCCTGGGGGACAAGCGGGACGACTCGCTCGACAGTCGGCACTGGGGGTTGGTGCCCGATACCCGCGTGCGCGGCGTCCCGTGGTTTGTGTACTTCAGCGTCACACCGGCGGCGACGCCATGGTGGCAGCGCATTCGCTGGGAGCGAGTAGGACGCGCGGTGCAGTAGTCGCCTGTGTTGCAACGCTGCATCATTCGGCACCGGACAATACCGACGTATCCATCCGGGATTTAACGTTGGCATGCGTTGACGAAACGCGGGGAACCGATCAGGCTTATTCAGGATGTGCGCGCCGCGTTGCACGCCACGCCTCATCCCGATGCCCCGCACGACCCGCAGGACGCCGCGCCTCCCTCCCCGCGCGGTGCGCACAAGGGACCACCAGCACCCGAGCCGCAACACCATGGCTGTCACTCCCCCGAAAAAGAAGGCGTCGTACGAGGAAGGCTCCCTCGATCAGTATCTCCGCGACATCAGCGCCTATCCGCTGATCTCTCGTGAGGAAGAAGCAGAGCTCGCACGACGAATTCGGGTGGGAGATCAGGAAGCGCTCGACAAGCTGGTGCGATCGAATCTCCGCTTTGTCGTGAGCGTGGCCAAGAAGTACCAGAATCAGGGCGTGTCGCTGTCCGACCTGATCAACGAGGGCAACCTCGGCCTCATTCGCGCCGCGCACAAGTTCGACGAAACCAAGGGCATCAAGTTCATTTCGTATGCCGTGTGGTGGATTCGTCAGGCCATTCTGCAGGCCCTGGCCGAGCAGTCGCGCATCGTGCGGGTGCCGCTCAATCGTGCGGGTACGCTGCACCGCATCGGCAAGCGCGCCAACGCGCTGCTGCAGGAGCTGGGGCGCGAGGCCACGCACGCCGAAATTGCCGACGGCATGGACATCACCGAGGAAGAGGTGGCCAAGACCATGTCCATCTCCCAGGTGCACCTGTCGCTCGATGCGCCGCTCACGCCCGGCGAGGACAATCGCTTGCTGGACTATCTGCCGGACACGCTGCATCCCAACCCGGAAGACCAGACCTTCGACAAGGCGCTCACCGAGGCCATCGAGGAATCGCTGGGCAGCCTCAAGGAGCGCGAGTCCAAGATTCTGCGGCTCTACTTCGGCATCGACGAAACCGAGCCCATGACGCTCGAGGAAATCGGCGCGCAGTTGGGCATCACGCGCGAGCGCGTGCGGCAGATCAAGGAGAAGGCGCTGTCGCGCCTGCGCCACGTGAGCCGTTCCAAGTCGCTCGAGAGCTTCCTCGGCTGAGCCTCCTCGGGCAAAGCGCAGGGCGGTTAGATTTGAAGGGTCGGCCCCGGTTTGCGCCGGGGCCTTTCCGTACCCGGAGCTCATTCCCATGGCATCGACCTATTCGTTCGACGTGACCACCGGCTGCGACCTGCAGGAGGTCGACAACGCCGTCAATCAGGCGCAGAAGGAAGTGACGCAGCGCTTCGACTTCAAGGGCTCGCATGTGCTGATTGATTTTCAGCGCAGCGAAAACCTCATCAAGCTCGAGGCCGAGGGTGACATGCGCAGTGATGCGCTGCTGGACGTCATCCGCAGCAAGCTGATCAAGCGTGGCGTGTCGGTGAAGAATCTCGACATCACCGACCCCAAGCCGGGCAGCGGCGAGATACTGCGCCGCGAGATCAAGCTCAAGATGGCCCTCGACAGCGAGACGGCCAAGAAGGTGAGCGCGGCCATCAAGGAGGCCAAGCTCAAGAAGGTCACCTCGTCCATCCAGGGCGAGCAGGTGCGCGTGAGCAGTCCCGACAAGGACGCGCTGCAGGAGTGCATGACGCTGCTGCGCAAGGGCGATTTCGGCGTGGAGCTGCAGTTCGGGAACTACCGCTGAGTTGGACCGGCCGTCACCGATTGGCGGCAATCTGGAACAGACGACTGCGCGAGGCTTTCTGGCCCCGGGTGGATTGCATGCTGACCGTCAGCGCATAGTCCCCCGGTCGCAAACCCGCCGTCGACAGGGTCAGATATCGGCCATGCACTGACGGCGCCTGCGATGAGGCAAACAGCAATTCGCCGGGCCTGGTGTCGGTCCACTGAATGCGCGTGCCGCTGGCTTCACCCCGCCCACCGCCGAGCGCCACGGAAATGCGCTCGAACACGCCCGGGCGATTCAGGCGCTCCACCTGCAGTGTGTATTGCACGGAGTCATCGGCTGCGAAACCGTAGCTCTCGAAGTAGAGGCCGACTACGGACTGCGCGCGCAGCGTCGTGGACGGCAAGAGGCGCGCTTCGATGCTGTCCAACGAAAGGCTCGAACTGGCAAGCGGTGCAAGCAGCGCCGGCTGCGCCATGGCCACCTGTCCTGCCGCCAGTGTCGCGAGCGGTGGTTCGGCGGCAAGCCCCAAACGCAAACGCGCGTCAATGCCGCGCAGTGCGTCCACCCGAAGCTCGAGCGACACGACCGACGAGTCGAATGCGAGCGCGCCGGCGAGCACCACAGGCTGCAGCGCGGACCCACGGCGCGCATCGATGGGGCGCACCGCAAGCGGCGAGGCGGCGGCAATGAGATGGGCGGTCAGGGAATCACCGGGTCGCGGGGCCAATGCCGGGCGCAGCGATGGCAACTGCGTCGCAATCGCCAGGCGTGCGTGGTCAGTACGTCGCCACTGCTGCACCTGCCACTCCGTCACGGCGTGGAGCGGCCGAGGAAGCGTGGCGTGCTCGAAGGGCCACCAGTTCCAGGCCTCGCCCTCCGATGGCGCCTGCAGCTGCCAGGCAGACGCGGGCGCTCGCCAAGGGTCGATGAGTGCGATCCACGCGGGGAGCAGGTGCACTCGCCCCATGGTGTACTCTTGTGTCGTGAGAGGCGGAGATGGTGCCTGCTCAATCGGGTCTTTACCCGTTTGAAATCGCACGCCTTCGGTTGAAGTCGGTGGCCCAGTTTTTCTCGACTGCACGATAGTCGACCAGTGCATCGTGGACGGCCAGCCGTAGCGCGTGACCAACTGCCCGACCGCGTCGGTCGGATCACTGGGGCTCCAGTCGAAGTGCTCGCTGACAGGAAGGCTGGCGGCCAGCAGAAGACGGGTCGTCCGCACGTCATGTTCGATCTGTCGTTCGTTCAGCGCATCAGACCAGAACGGATCGGCGAGCCACCAGAGGGTGCGCGCAAAGGCGGCATGCTCCGCGCACGAGCCGGGCAGCGTGAAGCCACGGGGCACTACGCGCCGATCAACTAGCCCGACCACATTGTCCACCTGACAGCGAATAGCCTCTGGGGCCGCATCGCGCGCCTGCGTGAACGCCGCGCCCGCTTCCGCCAGTCGACCCTGCCGCGCGTGCACGTAGCCGGCCAGCATGCCGCACCACCAGAGGTCGTGGCGGCAGGACTGCGCCGCGGACAGCGCCTCTGCGTGGTAGCGGGTGTCATGGAACCCCTGGTCCACCAGGAACCGGATGTACTGTCCGCGCAGCCAGCCATCACCAGACAGTTGTGAGACGGCAGTGCGTAGCTCGGTCAGCAATGAATCGCGGGCCGCGACGACGGCGCGGCGCTCTTCGTTGGTCAAGGCGGAGTCGATGACTACACTGGCGTCTGCGTCGTAGCGCGGATTTATGGACCACGTCGGACAGATCAGCGAGGGCAAGGGCGCGGTCGCAGTCGGGATGAGGTGACTCTGACGCTCAGGTGTGTTTCGGCCAACTGGTGGCTTCCAGGCGAAATTGCACCAGTGTTGGTAGGAGCCGAGTGAGGAGTAGCGAGGATTGTCGCTACGCGGCATGCTCCGTTCGAGCGCCGTCCACTGTGCGTAGTCACTGCGTAGCCAGGCGTGTCGCCACATGCGCAGAAAGGCCGTCGTGGCCTCCCGCGCACGTTGCACGATCTGTGTGGAGTCGGCCCTGTTGTGGGGAGGGCGCGCGCCATGCAGCGGCGAATCAGGCGCTCCGGTGCTGAGCGCAGGCAGCAGTGCAGGGGGCAGCACTACGCTCAGCGTGCCGAGCAGGCACAATGCACTGGTCCGACGAAGCCGCGCGGCAGCGCAAATGCGAAACATTGGGGGACCGGAAACGGGGGCCGATTCGATGCAGAGACAGCGCGCCAGCCATCCGGGAATTCAGGGCGTGCGGTGTTTCTGCGGCATGACCTGTCGACGTTGCTCACCGAGGAGTACCCCGTCAAGCAATGGCGTTCCCACGGCCCCACTCGCGTAGTTCCGATGACACACCCGCGCACCGTCAGCGTCATGATGCACCATGCCAACGCCGAGTTGCGCAAAACGCCAAGCGCCGAGCAGAATATGGGTATGCCAATCGGACAGATGCGCCATTGGTCGGTCGAGGATGTCTGGGCGTTGCCCGAAGACGGTAACCGCTACGAAGTGGTGGACGGGGCACTGTTCGTGACCCCGTCGCCGCGTCGGGCGCATCAACTTGTTGCCGGCGAGTTCTTCCACGAACTCCGCACCTGGCTGAAAGGGCCGGGACTGTCGGTCGGTGTGGTCTTCATGGCACCGGTAGACGTGGTGCTCGACCCGAGCACACTGGTGCAGCCGGATGTCGTCGTGCTGCCGGCGCGCGATCGCTCGGTGCTGCTGGGAGAGGGGCCCGCACCTCAACCCGTGCTGGCTATCGAGGTCTTGTCGCCGGGAACCGCACGCAATGATCGTCTCACCAAGCGGCCCCGCTTTCAGCGGGCCGGTGTCGAATGCTGGCTGGTGGACATCGATGCGCAGCGCGTCGAGCAATGGACGCCGGCAGCGGAGACACCAGTCGTCTGCACAGACGAGCTGACCTGGGCCCCCGCGGGCGCCGCTGAGGCGTTCCGGATGGCACTGGCGCCAGTCTGGGCGGAAATCGACAGCTGACCGCCCGGTCTGACTCGTCCCGGAACGGCCGAACCCGCTATCTTTCCTGGATGCTCAAGTTCGGTCTCGTTACCCTCGGCTGCGACAAGAACACCGTCGACTCGGAACGCTACCTCGCTGACCTCGTCGCCCACGGCGCCGAGCCGGTGCAGGATCTGCGCGACGCCGATGTGGTGGTCGTCAACACCTGCGGCTTCATCGACGCCGCCAAGGCGGAATCCATCGAAGCCATCGTCGAGGCCGCGCGCCTCAAGGACGACGGCGGCGTGAAGGCCGTCTTCGCCATCGGCTGCATGGTGGAACGTCACAAGGACGAGCTGCTCGAGGCGCTGCCCGAGGTGGACGTCTTCCTCGGCAACTCGGAGACCGACCGTCTCGTGCCGGAACTCGTGGAGCGCGGCCTGCTGGGCGGCTCGCTGGTGGAGCACCCCGGCGTGCGGCTCTTCAGCGGCGACAGCGCCCATGTGCGCTATCTCAAGATCTCCGAGGGCTGCGATCACGGCTGCGCGTTCTGCGCCATTCCGCTCATGCGCGGCAAGCATCGCTCCTTTGCCCTCGACGACCTCGTGCGCGAGGCGCAGTTGCTGGAAGCGCAGGGCGCACGCGAAGTCAATCTCGTGGCCCAGGACCTCGCGCACTACGGACGCGATCGCCGCGACGGCAACGCGCTGCCCGAACTGCTCGAAGCCCTCGTGCGGGAAACCAGCATTCCCTGGATTCGCAACATGTATCTCTACAGCACCGGCATCACGCCGCGGCTGCTCGAGGTCATCGCGGCCAATCCGCGCATCGTGCGCTGGCTCGACACACCCATGCAGCATGGCAGCGACGCCGTGCTCGCGCGCATGCGTCGCCCCGAGCGTCAGAAAACCATTCGCGAGCGTCTCGCGCAGTACCGCGCCATCGTGCCCGATCTCGCCGTGCGCACCAGCGTCATCGTGGGCTTCCCCGGCGAAACCGAAGACGACTTCCTCACGCTCTGCGACTTCCTCGAGGAGATGCAGTTCGATCGCGTGGGTGTCTTCACCTACTCGCCGCAGGAAGGCACGCGCGCCTTTGCCATGGACGACGACGTGGCCGAGTCCATCAAGCAGGAACGCAAGGAACGCATCGAGGAATTGCAGCGCGCCATTACCGCCGAACGCTACGAGCGCTTCGTGGGGCGTGACGCGCAGGTGCTGCTCGAACGTCCGGGTGATGCGCCCAACCTCTGGATGGCACGGGCACCCTGGCAGGCCGATGACATCGACGGCCTCACGCAGGTGCATGTGCCCGCGTCACATGACAGCGGCCTGTTGCGCGCCGGCGCATTTGCCGACGTGCGCATCGACGCCGTCGTGGACGACTACGATTTCCGCGCCACCTGGCTTGGTGGTGTGACACAACCCGCCGTGGCAGCGCCCGTGAAGACGGGACGCACACTGCCGCTCATCGGCATCGACACCACCAGTGCAGGGAGCTTCGGACGATGACCTCACGCATTCCCCCGTATCAGGGCAATACGCGCTCGGCCGCCATCATGGACCGGGCGCGTCGGCGTTTTCCGGGGGGCGTCAACTCCCCGGTGCGCGCGTATCGCGGCGTGGGCGGCGAGCCCTTCGTGGCCGTGCGCGGCAAGGGCGCCACGGTGTGGGATGCCGACGGCAATGCCTATCTGGACTACGTGCTGTCGTGGGGGCCGCTGGTGCTGGGCCACGCGCCCGACAGTGTGCTGGAGGCCGTGCAGCGCGCCATGCAGGATGGCACGAGCTTCGGCATGCCCACCGAACGTGAGGTGGAACTGGCCGATGCCATTGCCGCGCGCATGCCGCATCTGGAAATGGTGCGCTTCACGTCCAGCGGCACCGAAGCGGCCATGAGCATTGCGCGTCTGGCCCGCGCCGTCACCGGACGGGAACACCTGCTCAAGTTCGAAGGCTGCTACCACGGTCACGCCGACGCGTTTCTCGTGCGCGCCGGCAGCGGTGTGGCCACGCTGGGTCTGCCCGACAGCCCGGGCGTGCCGGACGCGTTGGCCAAGCTCACCCTCACCTGCGCCTACAACGATCTCGAGGCCGTCGAGCGCATCGCGCGTGAGGTGCCGCTGGCGGCCATCCTGCTCGAGCCAGTGGTGGGCAACGGCGGGTTCATCGAGCCCGAGCCGGGCTTCATTGCCGGACTGCGGCGCATCGCTGACGAAACGGGGGCCTTGCTCGTCTTTGACGAAGTCATGACCGGATTCCGCATCGCTTTCGGCGGCGCCGCTGAGCGCTTTGGTGTCACCCCCGACCTCACCGCCCTCGGCAAGGTCATCGGGGGTGGCTTGCCCGTGGCGGCGTACGGCGGTCGTCAGGAGCTCATGGCGCGCATCGCGCCCACGGGGCCGGTGTATCAGGCTGGCACGCTGTCGGGCAATCCGCTGGCCATGGCCGCGGGCCTTGCCACCATGGCCGGCCTCACGCGCGACGTGCATGACGGCATCGTGGAGCAGACGGCCACGCTGGTGCAGGGGCTGCGTGACATTGCCGCGCGTTTGGGTGTGCCGTTCACGGCCAGTCACGCCGGCTCCATGTGGGGCTTCTTCTTCCACGAGGGCCCCGTGCGCACGTTTGCCGAGGCGCAGCAGAGCGACGTGGCCCTGTTCAAGCTGTTCTTTCATGCCGCGCGCCGGCGTGGTGTGAGTCTCGCGCCCAGCGCCTTCGAAGCGGCCTTCATGTCCTCGGCGCACGGCCCGCAGGAAATCGGCGAGACGCTGCATCGTCTCGACGAAGCCATGCAGGCGGCTGTGAACGGGCAGGAGTAGACGGAGCATGTCGCGCAATCGCCGTCGCCTGCACGCCCACCTGCGGGCCCTCGCCCCTCAGCTCGTGGTGGCGCTGGTCACCACCGTGGCGGCGGTGACGGTGGCCTGTGCGCCGGCACTCACGCGCGGCATTCCCGACGAGGCGCCGAGCGCCACGGCGGTGCCGACCGCCAATGCTGCACCGACGATCACGGTCGGCACGTCCGAAGGCCGCCTCGAGCGCGCCCGCGATCGCATGGCGCACGTGGCGCTCGATGGTCGGGCGCGCTTGGCCCCGGTGAGCGCCACGGGGCGCTGGCGCATTGACGAGCAGGGTGGACGTGGCGCCCTGGTGCGTGGACAGGGCGACGAGCCCTGGCGCATCGAGCAGAGCGGCCGCCTGCTGCGCGTGGCCGGCGAAGGCAGCGATGCCACGCCCTGGCGCGAGGGCCCCTTTGTGGCCCGTCCGCTCGAGGGCGAGAGCTTCGTGCGCTACAGCGGCAAGCGCTACCGGGGCGAGCTGTGGTTCACGGCCACCGACAGTGGTGTGATGGTCGTCAACCGCCTGCCGGTGGAAGACTACCTGCGTGGGGTGGTGCCGCTCGAAATCGGCACCCGCAGCGAGACCGATCGCGCGGCCATCGAGGCCCAGGCCATCGCGGCCCGCAGCTACACCTATGTGCGGGTGCCGCAGGGCAGTGTGGACCTGCCGGTGAGCGGGTGGAATCTCACCGCCACCGTGCAGCATCAGGTTTATGGTGGCGTGGAGGCCGAGCATCCCGTGGTCAACGCCGCCATCGACGCCACCGCCGGTTTGGTCCTGCGGTACAACGGCAAGGCCGTGGACGCCCCGTTCCACAGCAGCTGCGGGGGCCGTACGGCGGCTCCCCCTGAAGCCTGGCGCGGGGTGGGTGGCGAAAGCTACCTGCAGCCGGTCAGCGACATCGATCCGCGTACGGGGCGACCCTACTGCGACCTTTCGCCCCGCAATCATTGGCACGCCGAGTTCGATGAGGCCCAGCTCGCGGCGGCCGTACGCAGCGCCCTGCAGGCCCAGGGCGCCCGGGATCCGCGGCCGGCGGCCGTACACGGCATCAAGGTCGGTGCCACGGGCCCCTCGGGGCGGGTGACCAGCCTGGTGCTGGCCACCGAGCGTGGCGACGTGCCCATCGAGGCCCGGGATATTCGCGCGGTGTTACGTGATGCGCGTGGCGCCATGCTGCAGAGCACGTACTTTACCGTGGACCGCGAGGCCCGCCGCGGCGCGCGACTCGCGTCGCTCACGCTGCGCGGCGCCGGCAACGGCCACGGAGTGGGGATGTGCCAGTGGGGTGCCATCGGACGCGCGCGCGCCGGGGCCGATGCCCGCAGCATTCTCCGTCACTATTATCCGGGGACCGCTGTCGGCTTCGCCGACTGACGCAGACATCCCCGGAGGCGTGGAATGAAGGACGGCGTGCGTATCGCCGTGGTCGGAACGGGTGCCATTGCCCAGCTGACCCACATCCCTGTGCTGGCCAAGATGCGTGGAGCATCGCTCGTGGCGCTGTGCGACAACGACGGCGCCAAGGCGCGCGCGCTGGCCGATCGCTTCGAGGTGCCCGACGTCTACACCGACTTCGAGGAGCTGCTCGACAGCGACGAACTCGATGCGGTGGTGATTGCCACGCCCAATCACCTGCACGAGCCGCACGTGCTGAGCGCGCTGCGCAAGAAACTGCACGTGCTCTGCGAGCGCCCGCTGGCCCTGTCGGTGCGTGGCGTGGAGCGCTGCCTCGCCGCCGCGCAGAAGGCCGATCGCTGCCTCGTGGTGGGACACAACCAGCGCTTCCGCAGCGACGTGCAGGCGCTCGATCAGTTCATCCGCAACGGGGAACTGGGGCAGGTGACCAGCATTCGTGCCGGCATCATGCAGCTCAAGAAGAGCGGCGATGGCTGGCGCAATCGCCGCGCCGAGTCGGGCGGCGGCGTGTTCATGGAGCACGGTCTGCCGCTGCTCGACCTGGCCATGTGGCTGGCCGACGGTCCGGCGCCCGTGCGCCTCGTGTCGCACATGCGGCGCGGACGCGGCGCCGGCGCCGTGGAAGACGAGATGCAGATCTTCCTCGAGTGCGCCAATGGCATGATGATCATCATCTACCTGTCGTGGGCGCACGTGGGCGATGAGGACCGCTGGTGGTTCGAGACCCACGCCACGCGTGGCTCGGCGCGTCTCGCGCCGCTGCGGGTCATCAAGGAGCTCAACGGCCGCCCGGTGGATGTCTCACCCTCGGGTGCGGCCGCGCGCGAAGGTGCGTTCCAGCAGAGCTATCGCGCGGAAATCGCGCACTTCGTGTCGCTCATTCGCGGTGAGTCGCCCTACGAGCCGCCCACCGATCAGGTGCTCATCCAGCGCATCGTGGAGGCCATCTACAAGGCGGCCGAGGACGGCAAGGAAATCCGCTTCTGATGCGGATGCGTCGTTGGCTGGCCCTCTGCGTGGCCGTGGCATGCTGCCTCGGCTTCGCAGGGGCTCCTCTGTTTACCCCCGTGCTTGCGCAGGCGCCGCTGCCGGACAACGTGGCGCAAACGCCACCGCCGCCACCGCCCGGACAGAACGCCACGCTCGACAGTCTTCGTGCCGTGCGTGGCGCGTCCATCGAGGTGCGACTGTACACGTATGGGCCAGGTGACGCGGTCTTCGAGCGATTCGGGCATATCGCGCTCGCCGTTCGTGACACGCTGACCGGTGAAGACCTCGCGTTCAACTGGGGCATGTTCGACTTCCAGCAGCCGAACTTCCTTGGACGCTTTCTGACCGGCGACACCCGCTACTGGATGGCGGGCTACAACACCGAAGCCTTCAACGCGGTGTATCGCGCGGAGAACCGCCGCATCCGTGAGCAGCGCCTCGCGCTCACGCCCATGCAGCGCGGCGCCCTGTACGACTATGTGGCGTGGAACGCGCAGGAAGCCAACAAGTACTACCGTTACGACTACTACAACGACAATTGCAGCACCCGCGTGCGCGATGCGCTCGATTGGGTGCTGAACGGCGCGCTGCAGTCACAGTGGCACACGGCGCCACTTGAGCGCACCTGGCGTGGCGAAACGGCGCGGATCACCGCTGACAACCTGCCGGTGTTTGTGGGCATTCATTTGGCGCTTGGCCGCCGCGCTGATGCACCACTCACGGCCTGGCAGTCTGCCTTCCTGCCCGAGCATCTCGCCGATGCACTGGCTACCACGCGCGTGGGCAATCAGCGATTGGTCACCGCGGATTCGGTGATCTTTGCGGCCAACCGGGCCCCCATGCCGGTCACCGCGCCGCAGCCCGTGTTGCTGGCGGCGTTCATTGGCTTCGGTCTGGCCGCGCTGCTCTACCTCTGGGCCGGCTCCAGCGACGTGCCCGATGTCCCCATCACGTCCCGTGCGGCCGCCAGAACCGAGGCGAAGAGTGCCACGCGTTCGTCATCGCGTGGTCTCAGCATCGTGGGCGTGCTCTGGTATCTCACTGGCGGCGTCCTCGGCACCGCGCTGCTGCTCGCGGGCACGGTCACCAAGCATGAGCCCTACATGGGCAGCAATCTGTCGGTGCTGCTCATCTCGCCGCTGCTGCTGCTGGCGGCCGTCACCTGGCCGTGGCGTGAACAGGCAGGTCGCATGGGCAAGGTGGCGCGCGGCAGCAGCGCCCTCGTGGCCGTATCGGCAATGGCGGGCTGGCTCGGGCTGGTCGTGCCGGGTCTCATGCAGGGAAGCATGGTGGTGGCTCTCGTCATCGCGCCCATTCATGTGGGCCTTGCATTGGCCGCTTGGCGGCGGCAGTTGCCGCCGGTCTTGAGGGCCTGAGTCATGCGTGAGGATCGGCCCGCGGCTTCCGTGGGTGCGGGTTCCGTCGGCATGGTTGGGCCTTCCACGGTGGCCATTGGCATCGATGTCGGCGGGACCTTCACCGATCTCGTGGCGCTGCATGCCGATGGTCGCGTACAGGCCGTGAAGGTCCTGAGTCAGCCCGGCGACCGCGCGGGCGCGGTGCTGCAGGCGCTCAGTGAATCAGGCGTTCCTGCGGCGCAGGTGGCGCACATTGCGCATGGCACCACGGTGGTCACCAATCTGCTGCTCGAGCGTCGTGGTGCGCGTGTGGTGGCCTGCGCCACTGCGGGATTTACCGACCTGCTCGAACTCCGGCGGCAGGAGCGCGCCTCGCTGTACGACCTCACGCTGCACCATCCCGATCCACTGGTTGGTCATGGGGATGTCGTGGCCGTGCACGAACGGCTGGTGCCCGGCGGCGTGCTGCAGCCGCTCACGTCGCAGGAGTGCGCGCAGGTTGCCAGTGCCGTGCTCGATCGGGAGCCCGACACCGTGGCCATCACGCTGCTGCACGCCTACGAAAACGCCGCGCACGAATCGCAGCTGGCCACAGCCATTGCCCGTGAGGCGGCTGCACGCGGGCTCAGCGTGGACGTCGTGTGCAGTCATGCCGTACTGCCCGAAATGCGCGAGTACGAGCGCAGTGCCACCACGGTGGCCGAGGCCTATGCCCGTCCCGCGGTGCGTCTCTATCTGGGTGGACTGTCCACCCGTCTCGCGCAGCAGGGCTATCCGGCCCCGCGTGTCATGACCTCCTCTGGCGGCACGCTGCCCGCGTCCGATGCGGCGCAGCATGCGGCGGCGCTCGCGCTCTCCGGCCCCGCCGGGGGAGTGACGGGGGCTGCTGCCTTTGCCCGCGTGCTGGGGCTCTCGCGCGCGCTCACCATCGACATTGGTGGTACCAGCGCCGACGTGGGGCTCATTGACGGCGGCGAGCCGCTGGTGGAGCGTGGTGGCGGCGTGGGCGGTGTGCCCATCGCGCTGCCGCGGGTGCTCGTGGAAGCCGTGGCGGCGGGTGGCGGCAGTGTGGCCTGGATTGACGACGGGGGCGCGCTGCGCACCGGACCGCACAGTGCGGGCGCGAGTCCCGGCCCTGCGGCCTACGGACGCGGGGGCACGCAACCCACGGTCACCGATGCGCACGTCGTGCTGGACCACATTGCCACTGGTGCGTGGAGCGGTGGCGTGCACATTCACGCCGATCTGGCGCAGCAGGCGGTGGCGCGCGTGGCCGAACCGCTGGGCGTGAGCGTGACACGCGCCGCCGAGGCCATTGTACAGACCGCCGACGCCACCATGGCGCGCGCCCTGCGCCGCATTTCAGTGGAGCGTGGCATCGATCCGCGTGGTATGCCGCTCATGGCCTTTGGCGGCGGTGGGCCGCTGCACGCCTGTGGGCTCGCCGAACGATTGGGCATGACACGTGTCGTCATTCCGCCGCACGCCGGGGTGCTGAGTGCGCTCGGCCTGGCCATGGCGCCGGAACGCCGTGAGCGCATCAGCAACTGCGTGGTGGCGCTTGCCTCGTGGTCGGATGAGGCGATGCACGCAACACTGCGAGAGGCGGCGGAAGCGCTGGGTGGCGGGTCTGCCGACACGAGCTGGTGGCTGCGCACGCGCTACGTGGGGCAGGGCTACGAGCTCGATATTCCGGTGTCGCTGCACGACCGTGTGTCCGACGTGATCGCGCGCTTTGCCGATCGGCACCGGGAGCGAACGGGTTACGAACTGCCACGCGACGTCGAGTGCATCAGTCTGCGCACGGCGGTGCAGCATGCCGCCTGGCCTGCGGTCTTCGAGCGGGCGGCGGGCGATGCTGCGGCCATGGCGCAGCCGCTCGACGGGCCGGCCGTGATTGCGCTGCCGGATGCCACGCTGCATGTGGCGAGTGGCTGGCGGGCCACTGCGCTCGATGTCGGTGGCTGGATGCTCGAACGCCTCACCTGAATTCCCTGGAGCGTGGCACGTGCGCAAGCCTGACGGACAGTTGTTCATTGCCATGGGTCGGGAGTTGCTTCGCGACGACAACCGCGAACGCGACGTGCCGGTCGACACCGAGGATCAGCATCCCCTGGCCGGTCGCATCATCGGCGCGGCCGTGCCCATGCTCGTGCCCCGCGACGGCCCGGTGCATGTGCTCATCGTGGGTGAGGCCCCCGGGCCGCGCGGTGCCGACAAGAGCGCCATCCCTTTCTGGGGCGATGCGGCGGGCAAACATCTCTACACCGCCCTCGCCGCCCTTGGCGCCGTGACGCTGCCGCGTGCCTACGATACCGTGCCCTGGGACGGCAACGCGCTGCGCCGGCGCGCCTTCAAGCCCACGGCGCAGGGTGTGGCACTCACCAATGCCCTTGATCGCTGCCCCACGGACGATGGCTTCCGCTTCCGCGCGCCCGCGCGGCGCGAATTGCAGCACCCCGCCAACATGGCCCGACTCGCCGCCGACATCGAGCGCCTGCTGCCGCGTGGTCTCACGGGCATTCTCACGCTCGGGCGTGTGGCCACGACCACGGTCGAGTTCCTCCTGACCACACGACCGGATCTCACACTGCGCACGCAGTCGGTGGTGCATCCGAGCGCCCAGGGGCTGCTGTCCATGGCGCCCAATCGTGGCAAGGGTTCACGCATGGCGGACCTGCAGGCGCAGTGGCAGACGCGCTGCCAGGCTGCGGTTGTGGAACTGGGTTTCGTGGCCCCCGACGCATGACGACCTCGTTCGATCCGCTGCAGCTCACGGTCTTCGCGCAGCAGGTGGCCATGCTCGCGGAGGAAATGGGCACGCTGCTCGAGCGCGCCAGCATCTCGCCCAACATCCGGGAGCGGCGTGATGCCTCCTGCGCCGTCTTCGACGCGCAGGGCCGCATGGTGGCGCAGGCCGCCCACATTCCGGTGCATCTGGGCGCGATGCCCGAAGCCGTGGCCGCGGTGCGCGAGGCGGGGGCCCGGGCGGGCGACGTGTATCTGCTCAACGACCCTTCACATGGCGGGTCGCATCTGCCGGACCTCACCATGGTGGAGGCCGTGGCGCACCCGCAGGAGTCCACGCGCATCATCGGGTACACCGCGGTGCGCGCGCATCATGCCGACGTGGGTGGCATGAGTCCGGGCAGCATGCCCTTCGGAGCGACGGAGCTCTATCAGGAAGGCCTCGTCGTTCCGCCGGTGTGCATCGAGCGTGCCGGCGTGATGCAACACGACGTGCGGCGTCTCGTGCTGGCCAACGTGCGCACACCCGACGAACGAGACGGCGACTTGCGGGCACAGCGCGCGGCCTGTGCCGCCGGCACACGCGGGTGGCAGACACTCTGGCAGCAGCTCGGTGAGGCCACACTCTCGCACGCGGTGCATGCGCTGCTCGACTACACCGAACGCCGCGTGCGCATGCGGCTCGTGGCGCTCGAAGGCATGCGCGGCAGCGCGCAGGATGCGCTGGAGGGCGACGGAGTGGACGACCGCGCCATCCCCATCGTGGTGCAGGCACAGGTGGAGCAGGGCACGCTGCATCTTGATCTCACCGGTACCAGTCCGGCGGTGCGTGGCAATGTGAATGCGCCACCCGCCGTGGCCCGCGCGGCCGCCGTGTTCGTGCTGCGTGTGCTCTGCGACGACGATGTGCCGGTGAATGATGGCGTGGCGCGCGCGCTGCGCCTCACCATCCCCGACGACTGTGTGGCCAACGCCAAACGCCCCCGCGCGGTGGCGGCCGGTAACGTGGAACTGTCGCAGCGTCTGACCGATGTCATCTTCGCTGCGCTCGCCGAGGGCAGTCGCCTCTGCGTGGCCACGGAGGGCGTGCTGCCGGTGTTGCCGGCTGCCGGACAGGGCACCATGAACAACGTCACCATGGGAGCGCCCGGCTGGTCATTCTACGAAACACTGGGTGGCGGGCAGGGCGCCAGCCGCCGTGGTGCGGGGCCTGACGCCGTGCACGTGGGCATGAGCAACACGCTCAACACACCCATTGAAGCGCTGGAGCGCGCCTATCCGCTGCGTGTGCTGGAGTACGCCGTGCGACGCGGAAGCGGCGGCGCCGGACAGCACCGCGGCGGCGATGGGGTCGTGCGGCGCTATCAGGCGCTCGAGGCCTGCACGGCCACCTTGCTCACCGAGCGCCGGCAGGTGCCACCGCCAGGCGCCGAGGGCGGCGCCGCGGGTCAGTGTGGCGTCAATCGTCTCAATGACGTGCTGCTGCCGGCCAAGACGCGCGTCAGCATGCAGGCCGGTGACGTGCTCAGTATCGAAACGCCGGGCGGCGGAGGCTGGGGCAAACCCGGCGAGCGTCGCGTGGACGCCGCTACACCGCCAGCGTAAGTCCTTCCCAGGCCGCGAGCACGCGCAGCGACGCGCCGGCGCGCTGCACCTGCTCGCGCGCCTGATCCACGATCCGTTCCACCGCGGCGTCATCGCGGTCGGGATGATGGTGAAAGAGCACCAGCGTGCGGGCTTCGCATTCGAGCGCGAAACGTGTGGCTTCAGCCGCCGACGAGTGACCCCAGCCGCGATGCGCGGCCAGTTCCTCGTCCACATACGTGGCGTCGTGTACGAGCAGCGGCACACCGTGCAATTGGCTGGTCAACTCCCGTCGCCAGCTCTCAACCCGCGCGCTCTCGTCGTGGTACGCGAGCTCGTTGTCCGGGGCGTAGGCCACCAGCGGTCCGCCTGCATCATCCACACGCAGCACAGCCGCGTCACCGGGATGTTGTGCCCGGCAGCGCACCACCGTCAGCGCACCAAGGGCCAACGGTGCCAGGTTGGCCCACTCCGCCACGGTGAGGCGCGTGGTCACGCCTTCGATGTAGGGCACGAGCGGCGGCGACAGCAATTGCCGCACAAAGCTCTCGAGTGAGGTGGCCTCACCGTCGCCGCAGTACACCGTGATGGACGAGCGCCATGCAAACATCGGGGCGAAGTGCGCCAGGCCCAGCACATGGTCACTGTGCCGGTGCGTGAGCATGAGCGTGAGCGGCTCATCGCGCGTGGTCTCAACCAGATGCGCACCCAGCCCACGAATGCCGGTGCCCGCGTCGAGAATGAGCGGCGCTTCGCCGTCCACCTCCACGGTGATGCAGGGCGTGTTGCCCCCGTAGCGCACGGTGCGTGGCCCGGGGGACGACACCGTGCCGCGTGTGCCCCAGAAGCGCACGCGCGCCCTCGGCCTGATGGGCTCGGGGCGCGCGGCGGGCGGCGGGCCGCCGGTACTCATGAGCTGCCCGACGCCTCGATCAGATCCGTGGGCGCGAGCGGGATTCCAGCGCCGCCCGATCGGTGATGGTCACCACGCGCCGCTGCACCGAGATGAAGCCCTTCTCCTGGAACTCGGCCATTGCGCGTGACACCGTCTCGCGGCTGGCGCCGATCATGTGCGCCATGGTCTGATGCGTGAGCTGCTTCACCAGCGTGGCCGGTTCGCCGGGGCCCGCGTGCTCGAGCAGCACCCGCGCCACCCGCCCCGGCACGTCCAGCAGCACGAGGCTGCCGATGGTGCCATCGGCCTGACGCAGACGGCGTGACAGCTCCACCATGAGCCCCCAGGCCACCTGCGGATTCTGCTCCACCTGCCGACGGAATTCGGCGCGGCGCAGCACGATCAGCGTGGACGGCTGTGTGGCCACCACATGCGCGCTGCGCGGACGGCCATCCACGAGCGACAGCTCACCGAAGTGGTCGCCCACCCCGAGGATGCCGAGGATGACCTCGCGGCCCTCGTCACCGGGCAGGGCCACCTTCACCTCGCCCGAACGCACCACGTACAGGGCGTCGCCGGCGTCACCCTCGGTGACGACCAGCGCCCCCTTGGCCACCCGCTGCTCGCGGGTGACTTCGGCAAACCCGCGCAGGGCCTGGCGGTCCAGTTCACGGAACAGCGGCACCGTGGCCAGGAAGTCCGCAATGCGGTCGAGCGAAACGCTCATGGAGGAAGGCGTAAAGCGCATCGGTTGCGTGCCAAAGGTCACCATGTTCTCTCACCTCAGCTCGTGTATTTTCCGTGATGGAGCTTAACGTCCGGGGTCCGTACCGCGCTGTGACCCGAATCACCGATTTCGTCCCAGTTTCATGCTGAGCCACCTTCGGGACCGCATGACGGAGGCGCTGGAGCGCGCCACCGAGGTGGAGCAACTGCTGGCCGACCCCGAAACGACCAAGGATGCCGCCCGACTGGCGGACCTTGGCCGTGAACACCACCGTCTCGCGGAAGTCGTGGCCAAGGCCAACCGCCTTGCCAAGGCCGAACAGGAATTGGCCGATGCGCGGGAGATGGCATCAGGCGATGATGCCGACTTTGTCGCCGAGGCCCGCGCTGAGGTTACCCGCCTCGAAGCGGAGTGTGCCGCGCTGGAGAAGGCGCTCCTGCCGCTGCTCATTCCGCGTGACCCGCTGGATGACCGGCCCGCCATCGTGGAAATCCGCGCCGGCACGGGCGGTGACGAGGCCGGTCTCTTTGCCGCCGACCTGCAGCGCATGTACTCGCGCTACATCGAGCGACGCGGCTGGCGCATGGAGATGATCTCGTTCTCCGAGGGCGCGCTGGGCGGAGTCAAGGAAGCGGTGTTCAAGGTGAGCGGCGATGGAGCCTTCGGTGTGCTGCGCTGGGAGTCGGGCGTGCATCGGGTGCAGCGTGTGCCGGCCACCGAAACCCAGGGGCGCATTCATACGTCGGCGGCCACGGTGGCCGTGCTGCCCGAGGCCGAGGAAGTGGACGTGCGCATCGAAGACAAGGATTTGCGCATCGATGTCTTTCGCTCGTCAGGTCCCGGTGGACAGAGTGTGAACACCACCGACTCCGCCGTGCGCATCACGCACATTCCCACCGGCATCGTGGTGTCGCAGCAGGATCAGAAGTCGCAGCTCCAGAACAAGCAGAAGGCCATGGATGTGCTTCGCTCGCGTCTGCTCGACCTGCGTCTCTCCGAGCAGGAAGCGGAGCGTTCACGCCTCCGCAAGTCGCAGGTGTCCACGGGCGACCGCTCGGCCAAGATTCGCACCTACAACTTTCCGCAGAGCCGCGTCACCGATCACCGCGTGGGCGTCACGCTGTACGACATCGATGGCATCATGAATGGCGACATCACGCCGTTCATCGATGCCCTCGCGCTGGCCAACGCGGAAGAACGGTTGAGTGGCTGAATCGTCGTCTCCACTGCGTGATGTGTTGGCCCGTTGTCGCACACTGCTTGCGGAGGCCGAAAAGGGCAGCGTGGGCCAGAGTGACACGGAGCACGACCACGCGCGCGAGGCCCAGTTGCTGGTTTCGGGTGTGTTGCGACTCGCACCCGGTGTGCTGGCCCAGCGCAGTGCGCGCGGCGACGGACTGAGCGCCGGGGAACTGGCGCAGGTGGAGCAGGCTCTGCACCGCCGACTGCGTGGTGAGCCGCTGGCCTACGCCGTGGGCTGGGCGCCGTTCCGGCACCTCGAGCTCATGGTCGACGCGCGGGTGCTCATTCCGCGTCCGGAGACCGAGGAAGTGGTGGGGCATGCCCTCTCGCTCACGGCAGACCGTCCGGGAGGCGTGGCGGTGGATATTGGCACGGGATCGGGTGCGATCGCGCTGGCGCTGGCCAGTGAGGGCCGGTTCGAGAAGGTCGTCGCCACCGACGTCAGCGCCGACGCGCTGGCGGTGGCTGAGGCCAACGCCGCGGCGCTTCCGGCGGGTCACGCACCGGTCGAGTTCCGGCTCGGGGCCGATCTGGCTCCGCTCGCGGGCCTCCGCCCCCGTGTCATCGTGTCGAACCCACCGTACATTGCGTATGACGAGGCCGGCGCGCTGCCGCCGTCGGTACGTGACTGGGAGCCCCCGCTGGCCCTGTATGCGGCCGACGGGGGCATGGCACGCTATCGGGCGCTGCTGCACGGCGCCCGGTCGCTGCTCGAGCCGGGCGGTTGGCTGGTGCTCGAACTCGATGCCACGCGGGCGCAGCAGACCGCGCGGGAGGCGAGGGCGTTGGACTGGCAGGACGTGGTGGTGCACTCGGATCTGGCCGGTCGCGACCGCGTGCTCACGGCCCGCACGCCGACCTGACAAACGCGGCACAACATTCGCACATCATTGGCCGGGAGGCCCGCACATGTTGGAAGACAAGGCGAAGGATCTCGGGCGCAGCATCGGCCAGAGCGAGGAATACAAGGCCGTCAAGCGCAGCAGCGAGGCGCTCAACGCCGATCGTGACGCGACGACGATTCTGCGGCAGATGGAGGCGATCCGTCAGGAGGCGCAGGCCATGATTGATCGTGGGCAGGAGCCCACCGCCGACATGGAACAGCAGCTCGACGCGCTGCTGCAGCAGGTGCAGGGCAATCCCGCGTATCAGCGGGCCATCTCCGCGCAGGACAACTTCGACAAGCTCATGCTGCGCGTGAACCAGTGGATCGCCGACGGTATTCGCGCCGGCGCCAGCAGCCCCATCATCCTCGGGTGATGGGGCGCATGGCGCCTGTGGCCACGCACGAAGGTCCGGACAGCACACCATCGGCGACCACGTCTGGCCTCTTCCTCGTGCTCGAGGGCGGGGAAGGTGTGGGCAAGACCACGCAGTGGCAGCGCCTTGGTGATGCCCTGCGGGCGGTGGGGCTCGACGTGGTCGCGGTGCGTGAACCCGGTGGCACGCCGGCCGGTGATCGCATCCGGGCGTTGCTGCTCGATCCGGCCTCGTCGCTGGCGCATGCCACGGAGGCGTTACTCTTTGCCGCCTCGCGCGCGCAGTTGCTGCACGACGTGGTGGAGCCGGCGCTTGCACGGGGCGCGGTGGTGCTGGTGGATCGTTTTCTCCTGTCAACCTATGCCTACCAGGGCGCGGGCCGCGGGCTGCCCATGGACAGCCTGCGCCGCGTCAACGCTCTGGCCACCGGGGGCCGCACCCCCGATCTCACGCTGCTCCTGTCCATGCCCCTGGCCACGGCGCAGGCCCGCGCCGCGGCACGCGGCGTGATGGACCGGCTGGAGCAGGAGACGGCCGCCTTTCACGAGCGGGTCAGTGCCGCCTTCACGGAGGCGCTGTCACCGGCGTGGCAGGCCGAGCATCCGGAAGTGGGGCCGGTGGTGGCCGTGGACGCCGACAGCTCGGTCGATGCGGTCACGGTGCGCTGTCTCGCGCAGCTGGTGCAGCGTTGGCCCGCGCGGTTCCGCGATGCCGCGCGCGCGGCCAGTGGGGCGCTGGTGGGCTCGGCGTCCGACACGGCGGCGCATCCGTCGGCACCTGCGACGTCTTGAGCGCGTATAACTGATATGCCCGAAATTCTTCCCGACGCTCCCCGCTCGGATTCCCGCCGCGCCCGTGCCATGGTGGCGGCCGGCGGCTTCGTGGCCCTGCTGGCGCTCGGGGGCTGGTGGGCTGGCCGCGACCTCAACGTGGTGGCGCAGCCCAGCCGACCGCCGTTGGGTGGCGCACGGCTGTTTGATCAGGTGGCGGCGGCGGTCGCGCAGAAGTACGTCGACTCCCTGGACGCCAACGACATCTACGACAAGGCCGTCACGGGCATGCTGCAGGAATTGCAGGATCCCTTCACGTCCTTCCTCAGTGAAGAGCGCCTGCGTCGCCTCAACGAGGCCATGAGCGGCACTTATGCCGGCATCGGCCTGCAGATCGACATTCGCGATGGCTGGCCCGTCGTCATTGAAACGGTGCACGGAGGCCCCTCCGAGCGCATCGGTCTGTTGAGCGGTGACCGCATCATCGAAGTGGACAAGGAATCCACCAGGGGCTGGGAGCGCGACGAAGTCTCGCGCGCCATTCGCGGACAGGCGGGCACGCCGGTGGCGCTGGTGGTACAGCGCGGAGACCAGCGGCTCAGTTTCTCCGTGCTGCGCGACAAGGTGCATCTGCGCGCGGTGCAGCGGGTGGCGCTGTTGCAGAATGGCGTGGGCTACATCGACATCAACGTGTTCAGCGCGCAGACGGCCACCGAGGTGGCGCTGGCGGTGGACTCGGTGGTCAAGATGGGCGCCCGTTCGCTCATTCTCGATCTGCGTGGCAATCCGGGGGGACTGCTCGAACAGGGCGTGGCCGTCGCCGAGCTCTTCCTCGATCAGGGGCAGAGCGTCGTGCAGCTGCGTGGGCGTCCGGGCACGGCCGCGCAGGTGTATGCCGACTCGCAGCCACAGCGCTGGCCCACGCTGCCTCTCTCGGTGCTCATCGACAAGTCCAGCGCCAGCGCCTCGGAAATCGTGGCTGGCGCCCTGCAGGACCACGACCGTGCCATCGTGCTGGGGGTGACGAGCTTCGGCAAAGGCTCGGCGCAGAACGTGTACCCGCTGTCGTCCGGCGGCGCGCTGCGCCTCACGGTGGCGCGCTGGTTCACGCCGGTGGGACGCAGCATCAGCCGGCCGCCTGAACCCGATCCGGATGCCCGGCCCTCGGACGACGATGAGGTCACCCTGCCGGACACCATCCGCCCGCGGTATCGCACCGATGCCGGGCGGACCGTGCTCGGTGGCGGTGGTATCACGCCCGACGTGATCGTGGGCGATACGCTCACTCCCCTGCCGGTGCAGGCGCTGGCACGCGCCATGGGCAAGAATCTCGCGGCGTACCGCGCCGCCATCGCGCGTCAGGCGCAGTTGCAGAAGGGACGCATGATCACCCCCGGTGATCCGGTCACGCGCGACATGCTCGACGAGGTGTACACCGAAATGGAACGCCGGAAGGTGGCGCCGCCGCGTGCCATCTTCGACGCGGCCGCCCCGTGGATTTCACGCTCCCTGGGTTATGAAATGGCCCGCGTGGCCTTCGGCCCCGATGCGGAGTTCCTGCGTCGCACGCAGGACGACGTGCCGCTGCAGCGTGCCGCGCAGATTCTGCAGGCGGCGCGCACACCGCGCGATGTGTTCGGCAATCTCGAACGCCGCGCCGTAAGCGTCCCGGCCACGACGCCGTAGATTCTGTGGCTCGTCGATCGTCATTGTGAGTCGTCATTTCGGATCCGTGTGGTTTCCGCCCAATCCGCGCCATCCGCGGCCAGGCAGTTGGACCAGGACGGCTTCTCTCTGCGCCCTCCTTTCCTCCTTTTCTCTGCGTGAGCTGTTAGCGATCTCGCCGTAGCAACAAGCGTCGGTGGCGAGGCCGGATCGTCAACAGCTCACGCAGAGAACTGCAGGAGAACCGCAGAGAGCGCAGAGGAGTCGATCATCTACGGATTGGCTCTCAGGCTTGATCCGTGTTGTTTCCGCCCGATCCGCGTCATCCGCGGCCAGGCAGTTCGACCCGGGCGGCTTCTCTCTGCGCCCTCCTTTCCTCCTTTTCTCTGCGTGAGCTGTTAGCGATCTCGCCTTGGCAACAAGCGTCGGTGCAGAAGCCGGATCGTCAACAGCTCACGCAGCCGGAAGAGCCGATCTTACCTACGCGCCCGGCAGCTTCGTGGACACCTTCACGCCCTTGGGCACCTTGAAGGTGAAGGCATCGGCCGGCAGCGTGGCATCGGGTCGCCAGGTGGTGAGCGTGATGCTGCGATCCACACCCTGTCCGTCGATGACCTGCACGCGCACGGGACGAGGATCCTTGTCATCCAGCCACAGCACCGCGCGCTGAAACGGCGCGCTCGTGCCGCGACGCGGCACCAGTTGCACGCGTCGGGTCGCGCGGCCCTCCACCGTGGCCGCCTCACCACCCGTGATGTCGAAGGCACGCGTGGGAGTGTCGAGCAGCTGACCCAGGAGGTCAGCCACGATGGCGCCGTCGGCAGTGGCCGGCAGCTTGAGTACCTGGCCCGGTGTGCTGCTGGGCAGATACACCCACAGCGACTTGCCATCACCCACAATGCGGTCGCCCGCAGGCTGCGTGAAGGTGATGGACAGCTTGCCCGGCCGCTGCTGCTGGAACACGCCGGTGCTGGAGACCGTGCGACCGAGAATGGGATTGGTGATGCGCTGCTCGAACTGCGCCTCGAGGGTGCGCGTGCTCTTCCACGCCTGCGCCACCCGCGCATAGCTGGCCTCAGCCGCGCTCTGCGCATGCAGCAGGCCGGGGAGTACGGCAAGGGCCAGCGCGGAACCTGTCAGCGCGGCCGCGAGGCTTCGGTACGTGGGGCTAGGCATGGAGAGAAATACCCGCGGCGCGTGGTGAGGTGCCTGGCGGTTGCCGCGCGAACGGCAACCGCCACGGTCATCAGGTGACCGGCGTCACCGAGCGACCAATGGCCTCGGCAATCACCCGCAGCTGCCGCACGAGGTCGGCAAACTGTTCGGGATAGAGCGACTGGGCGCCATCGGACAGCGCCTTGTCGGGCGTGGGATGCATTTCCACCAGGATGCCGTCGGCTCCGGCCGCCACCGCCGCCCGCGCCATGGGCGTGACCTTGTCACGCAGACCCGTGCCGTGACTCGGGTCGGCCACGATGGGCAGGTGCGACAGCTTCTGCACCACCGGCACCGCCGTGAGGTCGAACAGGTTGCGCGTGGCGCTGTCGAAGGTGCGCACCCCGCGCTCGCAGAGAATCACGTTGGGGTTGCCTTCGGCCAGAATGTACTCGGCGCTCAGCAACAGATCGTTGATGGTGGCCGCCATGCCGCGCTTGAGCAGCACCGGCTTCTTGAGCGTGCCCACATGACGCAGCAGCGAGTAGTTCTGCATGTTGCGCGCGCCAATCTGGATGCAGTCGGCGTACTCGGCCACAAGATCGGCGCCACGTTCATCCATGGCTTCGGTGACGATGGCCAGTCCCGTTTCGCGGCGCGCGAGGGCCAAAAGCTCGAGCCCCTGCTTGCCCAGTCCCTGAAACGCATAGGGCGAGGAGCGCGGCTTGAACGCGCCACCACGCAGCGCCGAACCACCGGCCGCCTTGACCTGCCGCGCCGAGGTGAGAATCTGCTCCTCGGTTTCCACCGAGCAGGGGCCGGCCACGATGGGCACCTCACTGCCGCCAAAGCGCACGCCCGGCGCGATCTCCACGATGGTCGTTTCGTTCTTCCACTCGCGCGAGGCCTGACGGAAGGGCTTCTGCACAATGAGCACGCTGGCCACGCCGGGCAGGCCCTCGATGTACGACCAATCCACCTTCGCGTCGTCACCCAGGAGACCAATGGCCGTGCGGACTTCGCCCGGCAACGGCAGCGGCTTGAAGCCCTGACGCGTGATTTCCTCGCAGACACGATCGATGTCGGCGGAGGAGGCGTTGGGCTGCATCACGACCAGCATGTGTGTTCCTCAGAAAGTGTGGTGCCAGCCGTCCGTGGCAAGCACGACCGGCCCATGATACAACGCGCCCACCTCGCCGCGGAGATCCACGGTTTCGACGGGCGGATAGAAATGCGTGAGCACGAGCTGCTGCGCCCCGGCCGTGGCCGCGAGGGCACCGACCTGCGATGGCGTCAGGTGCGACGGGATGGCCATGGCCTCCGGCAGCGAACACTCGGCCAGCAGCAGGTCGCAGCCCGCCGCCCACTGTCCCAACGCCTCGCTCGGGCCCGTGTCCCCGGTGTACACCAGTCGACGCGCCCCATCGCGCACGGAATATGCCATGCTCTCGGGGGTGTGGGGTACGGGGAAGCCCTCCAATTCCACACCGTCGGGCAGCTTCACTACTTCGTCCGCGCCGATCTCGCGCACCGTGAGCGGGAATCCGGGCGCCAGAATGGATGCTCCATACACGGTGGCCATGCCTTCAAGCAGCGCGCCCGTGCCCACAGGACCGAACACCGTGACCGGGGCCGAGCGCGGCGGCAATTGGCCCCAGCGCCAGCCCATGATGAGCATCGGCAGGTCGGCAATGTGGTCGGCGTGAAAGTGCGTGAGGGCCACGTGCGTGATGTCCTGCCAGGCCACGCCAAGGGCCGCCATGCGATGCACGGCGCCACTGCCGCAGTCGAGCAGGAGGCGCACACTGCCCGACTGCACGAGGTGCGCAGCACTCACGCGCGACGGGTGCGGCGCGGCCGTGCCGGTGCCGATGGTGGTCAGTTGCATGCCGCGTCGCGTGTCAGCGTAGAAAGTCAGCGGAAAATGTCAGCGACCGCGGAAGACGACGCGCCGGAAGATCGGCGCCGCGTTGCCGGCCTGGAAGCGCGCGAGGTACACACCCGGCGCCACCGTGCGACCATCCTCGGCGAGACCATCCCATACGAAGCGGTTGTCGCAATTGCTCTCGGTGCCGGCCAAGCCGCGACCGTAGCGGCCGGGGGCAAACTCCGTGATGCCATCGGCCCCGGGCACGATGCGACGCACCTGATTGCCTCGCAGATCAAGGATGTCGAGCTTCACCGCCGCGCCGGTCGCGCCAATGTCAAACCAGAAGCAGGTGTTGAACGCGGTTACCGACGGGAAAGGATTCGGAAAGTTCTGGTAGAGGATCGTGGTGGTCGGCAGCGGCGGATCTGTGATCACGAACGACCCGGCACTGAATTCACGCACCGATTCGCCGTTCGGCAGATAGGCTCGCACGTTCCAGCGATACGAGGTGTTGGCCTGCAGGTCATCGGTCGGCCGGTACACCGTATCCACCAGGCCTCCAACCGCCACGGTCGGACGGCCATTCACCGTCAGTTCCAGATCGTATCGCCAGCGTCCCACGGCGCTGGTGACCGGCGCGCTGCGCCACACGAACTGCGGGCGTCGGATATTGAAACTGTTGCCGCTTGGCGAGTCGGGTGAGATGAGGTCCAGCCACGTCGGTGTACGCCGCGGTCCCGTCACCACCGACTCGAACACCTGTCCGGCCAGCGCACGCACCAGCGCGCGCCAATAGACCTCACGATCACTCGGCAGCAGCCGCGTCACCTGAATGGTGAAGGCGGTGTCCACGCGTGTGAACACACTGTCCAGCACCAGACCCACAAAGTCCGGCGTGGTGGACACCTGCAAGCGCACCTGCAGAGGCCGCGCCGGGCCTAGACCAATGGCCAGGAACTGAAAGGCCGGTGTCGGCGAATTCAGTGCCGTAGGGCCATCAAGCAGAATGGTCTGCGCAGCACCGCGTGCCGGGGTGGCCAGCATGGCCACCACCGACAGCCCCACCCAGAGCACCACCCTTAGGCGGCGCAGCGCGGCACCGCACAGCGCCGTCATCACGCCGGCGACGGCTCCGGCTCCGCGCCGTCCTCGCTGGGTTCGCTCGGTTCCTCGCCATCCATCTCGTCGAGCTCGGCGCGATCCGGCGACATCTCATCCACCACCGTGTTGTCCGCCGGCGTCTCGTCCACCGAGGGCCCGTTGCGCAGGCGCACGCTCACGATGCTCGACACGCCGGGCTCCTGCATCGTCACGCCGTACACGGCATCCGCCGCCTCCGACGTGGTGCGCGGGTTGTGCGTGATGACGATGAACTGGGTCTTGCTCTTGAAGTCGTTCAGCATCTTCACGAAACGCCCGATGTTCTGGTCGTCCAGCGGCGCGTCCACTTCGTCCATGAGGCAGAAGGGGCTGGGCTTGGTGAGGAAGATGCCAAAGAGCAGCGACAGCGCCACCAGCGCGCGCTCACCGCTCGAGAGCAGGTGAATGCGCTGCGTCTTCTTGCCACGCGGCGAGGCATGCACTTCGATATCGCAGTCCAGCGGCGCGTCCGGATTCTCGAGACGCAGGTCGCACTCGCCACCGCCGAACATGCGCAGGAAGATCTGCCGGAAGTTCTCGCGCACCTGCGCGAACGTCGCCAGGAAGAGCTCACGCGCCGTGCTGTCGATTTCCCGGATGGCCTGATGCAGCGACTGCTTGGCCGCCACCAGGTCGTTGCGCTGACTGGTGAGGAACTCGAGACGACGCTGCTCCTCCTCATGCTCTTCAATGGCCAGCGGATTGACCGGGCCAAGGTCATCCAAGGCCTCACGCAGCGTCTTGGCCTCTTCACGCAGCGCTTCCGTTTCGAGGTCCAGCTCTTCGAAGCCGGCCAGCAGGTCATCCAACGAACGCCGCCACTCGGTCTCGAGCCGCTGACGAATGGTCTCGCGACGGCCGGAGAGCTCCGTGTGACGCAACTGCGCACCATGGAGCTGTTCGCCGAGCGCGGTCGCGCGGCGACGCGCTTCATCGAGCACCGATTCGCAGGCATCCGACTGCGCGGTGGCGGCCGCAACCGCACGCTCGGCTTCCGCCAGGCGGGCATCGGCATCGGCCAGATTCTTGCGCTCGGTTTCCAGCTCCGTGCGCCAGCCCTCGAGCTGCGTGAGCAGGTCCTGGTCGGCTTCGCTGAGCGTGGAGAGTTCGCGCGCCAGTGATTCCAGGCGCGCGGCGGCCGTGCTGTCTTCCTCAGCCAGGCGCTTCTCGCGATCGATGGCCACGGACAGACGCGCCTGCGCCTGTGCCTGTGCCACCTGCCAGGTTGCCCGCGCTTCACGCGCCTGCTCCTGATCACGCTCGGCCACCGACAGGGCCTCACGCGCGTCGGTAATGTCACTGTCGGCTTCGCCGGCCCGTGCGTGCAGCGCCTCGGCCTGCGACGCGAGTTGCTGCGTGCGCTGCTCCAGCTCGGCCAGCCGTGACACAAGCCGCTCGGCCAGGGCGTTCGACTGCGCCAGCTCACGCTCCGCGCGCTCGCGGCGACGCTCCACTTCCTGCTGCACTTCCTGCGCGCGCCGCACTTCCTGCTGCGCCCGGTTGTGCGCCTCCGTGGCGGCCTGCTGCGCGCGCTCCGCCTCACTCAGCGCGAGACGCGCCGCCTCGGCGGCCAGGGCCGCTTCATCGCGGGCGGCATCAGCCGCCGCAAGATCACTTTCGAGACGCGTGAGCTCGGCGCGGCGCTGCAGCGGACCGGGACCACCGGCCGTGCCCGGCAGATACATCGCGCCACGCTCGTCCACAAAGGCGTCGCCACCATCAAGCGCCTTGACGCGCCCCAGCAGGGCGCGCACCCAGCGCGAGGCCTCACCCGACGACTCCACCGCACCGGCCAGCGCACCTTCGTCGCTGTTGGCCTCCATCACCACGTCCAGCGGCAGCAGCAGCAAGGGGCCCGGCTGCGCCGACGCATGCCACGAACGCACGGCGGCCGCTGCGGCCGCATCACGCACCACGATGGCATGCATGGTGGCGCCGAGGTAGCGCTCGACGAGCTTGGCCACATCCTCGTTGGCCGAAACGAAATCGGTGAGCGGGCCAAGTACGGCGCCCTCACCAAAGCGCTCCTTCTCCTTCAGCAGACGCGCGGACGACGGCGCCAGACCCACCCGCTCGCGCTCGAGCGCGGCCAGCGCGTTGCGCTTGCCTTCGAGATTGGTACGCCGCTCGAGGGCGTTGGCCAGCATCGCCCGCGATTCGGCATCGGCCGTGCGCGCGGTGCCCGTGGCCAGACGTGCGCCCTCCAGCGCCATCAGCGCTTCCTGCGCATCGGCCTGCGACACCTGCACCTGCTCGCGCGCCGTCATCAGCTCGCGCTCGATGTTCTCCAGCGCATCCACGAGATTCTGCCGCTCCACCTCCAGCACCTCGCGGCGCTGCTCGGTCTCGGCATGCTCACGTGACGCGCTGTCGCGGTCGAGCTCAATGCGACGGGCCTGGTCGCGATGCTCGCGCACCTGACGTTCCAGCTGATCCAGCGCCGCGCGCGCCTGCTGCACCGCTTCGCGTGTGGTCTGCTCGGCGGACAGGCGCTGCTGCAGGTTTTCGGCCGCATCGGCCACTTCCTGCTCGAGCGTGCTGCGGTCGGTGGCCGCGCGCTCGCGGTCCTCGCGCAGACGACGACCAAAGGCCTCGTTCTCCTTGCGCTCTTCCTCGGCCCGCTGACGGCGCATGGTCGTACTGCGCTGGCGCTCTTCGGCCACCGCCAGCTCACGCTCGAGACGCTGCGTGCGGTCGCGCTGTTCCGAGGCAAGACGCGCCAGCTCCACGCGGCTGGCCTCGGCGGTCGCACGCGCAGCATGCGCCTCCTCGCGCTGCAGCTCCGCGGCCGCGATGGCTTCCTCGGAGCCGGGCACGTCGCCCTGCAGTTCCGTCAGACGCCCGTCGAGCGCCTCCAGTTCGTCCTTCCACGCCGCCATCTCGCGCACCGCCAGCGAGATCTCCACCGCAAAACGACGCGACGTGAGTTCGGCATGACGCTCGGCGCGGCGGCGCTGACGCGCCAGCGAACGCACCTGGCTCTGCACCTCGTTGATCAGGTCATCGAGACGCGCGAGGTCGGTGGTGGTTTCCTCCAGCCGACGCTCGGCACTGCGCCGCCGATCGCGGTAGAGACCCACGCCCGCCGCTTCCTCGAACAGTTCGCGCCGCTCGTCCGGACGATCGGAGAGCAGGGCGTCGATCATCTTCGCTTCGATGACCACGCCCGAGTCGGCGCCGAGTCCCGTACCACGCACGAGGTCCTGAATGTCCCGCAGACGGCAGGGCGCGCGATTGAGCAGATACTCGCTCTCACCCGAACGCAGCAGGCGTCGCGTGATCACCACTTCCTTGAACGGAATGGGGAGCTCGCCTTCGGTGTTGTCGAAATGCAGTGACACCTCGGCCATGTTCACCGGCTTGCGCGCCGATGAGCCGTGGAAGATCACGTCCTCCATTTTGGCGCCGCGCATGGCGCGCGCGCGCTGCTCGCCCAGCACCCAACGCACTGCGTCGGAGACGTTCGACTTGCCGGAACCATTGGGACCGACAATGGCCGTCACGCCCTTCTCGAAGTGGAACTCGAGATGATCGGCGAAGGCCTTGAAGCCGTGGACTTCGAGCTTCGTAAGACGCACTAGAACGTTCTCCCCGTACGGAATGCCAACACCGGGGCCACGCCGACGGCGCGCAGCGAATCCGCGAGCGCCGTGGCCTGCACGGGCGACTCGAAAGCTCCGGTGTAAATCGAGGCGCTGCCGTCGGGTTGACGGAGCGCATAAGCCAGAATGCCGCGCGACGCGAGCGCCGCGAGTCGGCTGCCCACGAGACTCGCGCCAACCCGCGTCTCGAGGCGAAGTGCATAGGGCACGGACACAATGCTGCCCGACCCGATCACCTTGTCGCTGCGCAGGCGTGCCAGCAGCGAGTCCACGCCCTGACGACTGCTGTCGGCGCCCACCGTGAGACGGAACCACATCTCACCCCCTTCGAGCACCGGAGACAGCGCCACACCCTGCAGCGCCGCGACGCGCGGCTCAGGCAGCGCTGCGGCCCGCGTATTGGCAGTGGCGAAGTAGACGGCGTAGCGCGCGGCCCGCAGCGAGTCGGCCGGATTGTCCGGCACCAGTGGGGCGCTGGCGGTGCTGTCCGTGAGCGTCGCTGCACTGTCACCGGCCGGACGCAGCGAATCCACGGGCGTGCTGTCCATGGGCGTTGGGGGCACCACGACACTGGTGGTGTCCGGTGCCCGACCCTGCAGCAACGCCACCAGCGGAGCCGGCAGGCGTTCGAGCACCTGCGGCCACATGGCGCCCACGCCAATGGCCGCCGCACCCAGCACGAGAACGCCAGCAATGATCTGCGTGCGACGGCGCGACGCGTCCTGCTGCGCCGCTTCACGCGCCCGGCGCGCACTTTCACGCTTGGGAGGCTCGCTGGGCTCGGCCGGTGGCGGTGGAGGCGGCGCAGGCGGCGCAATGAGCGGAATGCCCGGCGGGGTGGGGAAGGTCGTGTCACCCAGCGGCATGAGAGCACCCACGTACCCGCAGAGCTCCGCAAACCCGGGCACCGACGGACGCGCCACCACAATGAGTAGCGCACCCACCTGCTGAAAGCCCGCGGCCAGACGGCGCCAACGATCGTTGGCGTACACCGCTTCGTGATCAACGGGCTCCGTGCCACTCGGCATGAGGAACACGTTGTCCGTGTCCAGCATGGGCCGCGCAATCTTGTTCAGCGACACGCCATACAAGAAGCTGTCGGCAATACCGTGTGGATCATCGCCGGTGAGCACAGCTTCGATGGCCGGCGACTCACCAACCAGATCGGCTACCGCCACACGTCGACGCTGACCCTGCGCACGCGCCAGCCCAAGCGCGGTGCGCGCCGCCACCATGGGGTCGGTCGAGGCCACCACCACCGCGCAACGCTCATCAAGCAGCGGCGCCAGACGACGGCCTTCCAGGTCCCACGGATCCACTACGGCTCCCGACGTCATGGTGCGCCCTCGAACACCCAGTAGCTCTGACCGGAGGCCTTGCCCACACGCTCGGCCTCCGCGCGTGTCGGGTAGGGCCCCATGATCACGCGATACAACAGTTTGCCATCACGTTCCGAGGTAGTCACGCGCGGTGACTGGCCGTCCACGCGAATGCGTCCGGCCAGGGCCCGTGCCTGCTTTTCGTCGAGAATGGCTGCGAATGACACGGTGAACTGCGAGGCACGCGCGGGCGCCTCACCACTCGTGGCGCTGCCTCCCGTCGTGCTGTCGCCTGCGGCTCCCGCACCGGCAGTTGCGTTACCGGTCGAATCGCCGGTTGCCGGCGGCAAGTCCGACGGATCCCGCGGTGCGCTGGTACGGAATTGCACCGGTTGATCGAGACCCGCCGCACGCGGACGGAATCCGTTCCAGCGCAGCGTGTGCCACCATGACGCGGCGCCGTCCGTCACGGTCTGCATGGGCTCGAGGGTGGACGGATGTGCAAATACCACATCGGCGCCGCGCGTGACGGCAATGCCGCCATCGGGCAGCACCAGCGGCAAGTCGCCGCGCCACGCGCTTTCAATGACACCGACCACCGCGTCCTCCGCCAGACTCACCACAAAGACGGAGTCCACGCCCGGGCTTACCTGCGCACCACGCGCCAGCAGCACGCGACCCAACGGGTCCATGCGCAGCGCACGCGCCGGCGCGGGCAAACGAATGCGGCCCGTCACGCCTTCTTCAAAGCGATCGACAATGCGCAGCACTTCTTCATCGGCCAGCGCGACAAACAGGCGATCACCGCTTGGCGTCGCGGCAATGGCGCGCACCGGGTCGCCCACGTCCACGTTGAGCGCCGGCCCCAGATCGCGGGCCCGCACGGCAATCACCCGCTCGTTGGCGCCGAAGAACACGCGATCACCAACCGAGCCGGCCGTCGTGAGGATTTCATCGCGCAACGCGGCTTCCTCGCCGCCGATATCGAACAACACCGAGTCCGACACGACCATCTGTGGCGGGCGCACCCGCCACACAATGGCCTGATCGCCGCGTGCGCCGGCTACAATCAGCGAGCCGTCTGCCTGCGGATACAGGGCCTGCGCCGGCAGGTTGGGGCGGAATTTCCAGTCGCCGCCGCTGGGGGTGAATCGGGTGATTTCGCCGCCCGCCGTAAGGCCGTACACGGCTCCGCCATCAAACGAGGCCAGCGTGGTGAGCACCTGCTCGCGCGCGGTGGTCACTGAGCCAATCCGCAGGTCCACCCGTACCGGTGCACCACCGGTGTCGACCGCCGAGAGGTAGCCGTCTTCCGGGCCAAACCCGATGAATCGCATCAGGGGCGGCACGCGCCCGCTGGACCGCCACACCACACTGTCGAGGGCCGGATAGCGCGCAGCCGTCAGCACCCCACCCTTCTGCGGAACTCGCAGAAGGAGGGGGTCTGGACCGCTGGGAATACTGGGAGGGGCGCCGGCTCCCTCAGGGCGGGACGAGCGATCGGCACAGCCGCCGGCAACGCCGCACACGAGGAGCAGGAGCGCCGACGCAAGGACCGTGCGCACGGCCGAAAAGTACCTGCCTAGAGGCAGGTCAGGGAGGGGCTTGCCTTCCGCTCGGCTTCGGCGCGTCAGTACGACGCGCCGAAGAACCAGGTGCCGAAGCCCTTGGCGCCCGGACGGCTGGCCGGCACGGCCCAGTCCCAGCGGATGATGGCAATGCCGAACAGGTTCATGCGCATGCCGAAGCCATAGCTGGTCAGCAGGGCCCGCTGCGTGTCCACGTTGTAATTGTCAGGCCGGGACGCCAGCACCGTCTGCCCCTTGGACCAGGCAACGCCGGCGTCGTAGAAGAACAGCCCGTCAATGGGCGGCAGGCCGCCCAGCAGATTGGTTCGCGTCCCGTAGCGGCGGATGATCGGGAAGCGCAGCTCCGCATTGGCAAAGGCCACGCGGGAGCCGATCAGCTCGGCCGTGCTGCAGGAACTGCCGTCATCGTTGGGCAGACCGGAGCAGCCCACCGTTCCCAGGTCCTCACGGTTGTAGCCGCGCACGAAGTCCGGACGACCGATCCACTTGGGGAAGCGCAGCTCGTCACGACCCACCGACATGCTGGTCGTGAAGCGTGTGGCAAACGTCACGTAGTTGAACAGAATGGGGACATACGACCGGATGTCCGCCAGATACTCGTTGTACTGCCACGTTCCAACGGTGGGCTCCACTTCGAGGCGTGCACGCCGGCCCGTGATGGGCCCGGTGAAGCCGAAGAGCGTATTGTCCGTCACCCACGCCAGGTATGGGGATACCGTGTTGGCCGAGGCGACGTTGCGTGTGGGGCCGCGCTGGAAGCCCGAGGCCAGGAAGGTGTTGTAGTCCACCAGCCGGTCGAGCGTGAACACCTGCTGATCGATGTTCTGAAAGCGCGCGCCCAGCTCAAATCGCGTGAAGCGGTTGAGCGGGTACAGGCTCGCGGCGAACGCCTGCCGCAACACGAGTCGTGTGAACTCCTGCGTCTGGATGAACTGCCCCGGCGTCGGCTGCGGCGTCTCGTAGAACCCCGACACCAGATACAGCGGCTGCTGAATGACGCCGGTGGTGTACTGCAGGCGACGCCCCAGGCTGGTATAGCCCACGAACACCTGGGCATCGCTCAACTGACCGTTGATGCCGCCGGACAGCGCAAGGCGCCGATTGCCGAGCAGGTCACCAAGCACCACTGTCGTGCCGCCGAAGGTCCCCTGGCCAAAGCCACCCTGCTGATAGCCGATGCTCGGCTGCGCGACATACTCCGGCACCAGCTTCGCGCGGTACTTGCTGTCGCGGAAGCGCGTGGTGTCCGGCAGGTTGAAGTCGAAGCTGTCGAGCATCGCCTGCACGCTGATCGTTTCGGCCAGCCGTGCGGTTTGCGTCTGCGGCAATTCGCTGGACGCGCGGGCGTTGGCGCCGGTGATGGGGCGATAGAACGACTGCCGCGCCTTGGTCGTGTCTCCCACGATGGCCCGCGGCAGGTGTGCCGTGGGATCAGTGGGACGGCGTACCGTGTCGCCGGGCACCGCCGGGCGGGCGCCGTCGGCCACCACCACGGTCTCGCGGAACGGCGCCTTCTTGAGCGCGCGCGGATTCTTGATCTTCCAGATCGCGTGGTCGGTCTTCTCGTAGTACACGAAGGCCAGCACGTCGGCATCACGCGCCCACGTAATGGCCGGCGACTGTTCGGCCACCGCCGTCACCGCGCCCAGTACGTTCGTGAGCTGGTAGTGCTGACGCTCCGCCAACTCGTACAGGAAGATGTTGGCGATGCCCGTGCGATCGGAGATGTAGGCCAGTGACTTGCCGTCGGGCCCCCACTGCGGATTGCTGCTGCGCCCGCCCTGACCGGGCAGGATGCTGATCTTCTGCGTCTCGAGATCGTACAGCGCGATCTTCCACGCTCCAATCTTGAGGATGTCCTCGTCGAAGTCGTCGCCGCGCTCGGTCACAAAGGCAATGCTGCGACCATCGGGTGACCAGGCCGGCGACAGATCGCCGTAGGTGTCCTTCATGAGCTGCGTATAGCCCGGCGCGTCCATGGACGCCACATACAGATCGCTGGTGCCATGGCGCATGCCGCTGAACACGATGCGTCGACCGTCGGGACTGAAGCTCGGGCTCAGCACCTGATCGAGCTCGAAGTCAAAGTCCTTGATGACTTTTGCGCGCGCCACGTCGAGCACATACAGCACGTCGCGCCCACCGCGCTGCCCCGTGAAGGCCAGCAGCTTGCCATCGGGGGAGAAGCTGGGCTGCGAGTAGATGAACCGCAGCTGCTCGTAGTCGGGATTGGTGGTGGTCTTCACCAGGCGCTTGATGCGCTTGCCCGTCAGGGCGTTGGCAAGATAGAGCTCGGGAAAGACCTCACCGCGCAGGAAGCTGCCGGTGCCCACATACGCGATGCGCGTGCCGTCGTTGGACAGGGCAGGGGCCACAAACAGGCCGCCCGACCCACCCGTGCGCGCCAGCGTCAGCAGCGGCTCGGCAAAGCTGCGCGGACGCTCGAGGCTGGCCACCATGGGCAGGAACTTGGCCTGCATGGCCGCCTTCCACTCGGCGCTCAACTCGTCGAGTGACAGACCGATTTCGCGACGGAAGGCGCGCTCGATCCCGAGACTCGGCACGGCGTTCATGATTTCGCCGATGACCTCATCGCCCCAGCGCGCGCCCACGAACTGCCACAGCGACAGGCCGTAGCGATACGGGAAGTACTTGTCGGGCCGCTCCGTCATCTGGGCGATGGTCGGCAGCGAGTTGTTCACGATCGCATCGCGCACCCAGGCATCGGTCCAGGGATGATTGGGGCCGATGGACAGATACTCCGCCAGACCTTCCATGAACCACAGCGGCGGGTTCACCATGGCCAGGTTCTGCAACCCGGCGCCCGCGCGGCCGCGCGAGAAGATGTCGAAGGTGAACACGTGCACCATTTCGTGAATGAGCACGTGTTCGAAGCTGGCCCAGTCGCCGCTGAAGAACTGCGCCATGCGCTGGCGCAGCGGGTCGGTCACACCGCCGGTGCCTTCGCCGAGGTCGCCGAAGACATTGCTCTGCGCGAAGTCGCCCGACGAGCCGAAGATGAGAATCGGCTTCTTCTCGCGGAACTGGTGCGCCGTGAGGCGTGACAGGCGCGCGTAGGCCCGCTCCGACATGCGCGCCGCATCCGGCGCGACGTCGGCAATCTGCGGGTAATAGTGCACCAGGAAGTGCTCAGTCTCGATGACTCGCCAGTCGAGGCGGTCATACTGCACCTGGTTCTGCCCGAAGTAGCCCTGGGCGTCCAGGCGCGCAGGCGGGGCGGTGGCCACTGCCGCGGCCAGCGTCAGGCTCAGGACCGTGCTGCTACGGGACCACCGCGTCACCTGCTTCATGTGTCTTACACTCCCTGCCTCGTGGGCGTGGTCCCCGTGTCGAGCTCCACCCGGGTGGCGTCACCCCAGAGGCGCTCAAGCTGGTAATACTGCCGCAAGGTCGGATGGAAAACGTGGATCACGCAGTCGGCATAGTCGAGCAATGCCCACCGACCCTGCGTGAGCCCCTCCGTCATCGTTGTTGACACGCCACCCTGCTTGAGCCCCATCTCGATGTGCTCTGCTACGGCACGCACGTGGGTGTCGGATGTGCCTGAGGCGATAACAAAAAAGTCGGTCATGTCCGTCACACCTCGCAGGTCGAGCACCACGATGTCGTGGGCCTTGAGCTCACTGGCGAGGGCGGCGGCCCGGCGGGCGATGGGTTCTCCGGGACTGCTTGGGCGTTCGGCCATGTCGTTCTTCAGGGGTGGAGCGAACGGGGACCGAAAACCGGTACCCCGCCAACTGCTGGAAGGTTGCGTGCAGGGACGACGGTCGGACAGGGGGACGTGACCGGAATCGCCAACGCACAACCCTCGCGTTGGTGAACCATCGGTGCCCCGGGGACCGTTCCGACGAAGATACCTGGGAAAAAACGAGGGGAGCCCGATGTCGGACTCCCCTCGGGACCAGACGGGTGATGCAGCTTACTGCTTGATCACCCACACCTTGATTTCCGGGTGCACGTCCGCGTGCAGACGCACGCCCACGCGATACACACCCAGCGTCTTGATCGGCTCGTTGAGCTCGATCTGGCGCTTCTCGATCTTGAAGCCCTGGGCCTCGAGCTGATGCGCAATGTCGGCCGTGGTCACCGAGCCGAACAACTTGCCTTCCTCGCCGACGCGGGCGGCGAAGGTCACCGAGACCTCAGCCAGCTTGTCCGCGATCTGCTTGGCCGCGGCCACCTTCTCGGCCTCGAGGGCCTCGAGACGGCTCTTCTCGAGCGCGATGCGCTTGCGGTTGCCCGGCGTGGCCTCGTAGGCCAGACCGCGGGGCAGCAGGAAATTGCGGGCAAAACCCGGCGACACGGAGACGATGTCACCAGGATGTCCGAGCTTGTCGACGGCGTTGCGGAGAATGACTTCCATGGGAACTCCGGGTCGAACCGGTTGATGGCGAAACAGGGACGTGGCGGACGGGATCAGGCCCGAGCCAACACGAGACAGCGAATAATGTCAGCGGGGCGAACCGCGCGGGGATGTGCCCGCCCGGAAGTCCCGCCAGGTATCCCCCAATCCGAGCGTGAAGGTCACCGCCAGCAGCGCCAGCAGCACCCACACCGGCCCGAGAATCGGGACCAGCACCACCAAGCCGAGCGGCAACCACAGCGCCACCCGCTCAGGGATCCAGCATGACAGGACACCGGCGCCGCGAAGCGCATACAGCGTCCCGAAGAAACATACGAGGTTGAGCCCGACCAGCCGGTAACCCGCCAGCGTGGGCAGCAGCAGGATGGTCACCCCCACCACCACACCCCACACCAGCTGATCGTTGAAGCGCAGCTCGCGCAGGGCACCCAGGGGCGGCCCCACCCGCGCACGACTCAAGCGATGATAGGCCGACCAGGCCAGCGCCAGCGCCATCAGTGACTCGAGGGCCAGCAGAGCGGGCGCCAGGCGCACCAACGGACTGGCCCGCGTCCCACCGACAGCACTCGAGGCACTCACCGGCTCACCCAGCATCACCAGCAGGCTTTCGAATCGACTCGCCCGCTCGATGGCGAGCGGCACCCGCTTCGCAAACTCGCGCCAGGTGTCAGACGTCGACCGCGCCCGCCACTGCTCCAGCGAACCGGACAACCGCTGCTGATACTCGGTCGTCAGCATCTGCTCCACGCCCGCAAAGGCCGGCTGGCCTTCCGGTGCGCGAAGCGCCAGACCCGCAACGGTGACCGTGCCCGCCAGACCCACGGCGGCCAGCGCACGCGCCAGAAACGGACGGGAGGCTGTGGCCAGGCAGACCAGCCCGAAGGCCGCTCCCAGCACCACCGCCCAGCCCCGCAGGAACGCACCGTAGCCGGAGAGCGGCATCGGCACCTTCCACACGACGTACGCTGCGGCAGCGGTCCAGAGCACGGCACTCAGCAGACGCCCCCCGTTCCACCATCCCACGATGGCACAGGCGGCGATGCCGGTCAGCACCAGCAGGGCGAACTGCTCCATCGGGAGCAGCAGCCGCACCGCACCCGCGAGCAGGGCCAGCGGAGCCGGCCAGGCCGGCGACGCCGTGACAGCCACCATGAGGACAAGCCCCAGGACGAACCAGCGCCACCCCCGCTCACGCGGAGCGGTCGCGACTGCCTCAGGCGCGACCGCTCCGAACATGCTCAGCTCGTCTGCCCCTTCACGTACGGCAGCAGGGCGAGGTACCGGGCCTTCTTCACGGCCTTGGACAGCTGGCGCTGATGGCGCGCGTCCACTCCGCTCAGGCGGCTCGGCAGGATCTTGCCGTAATCGGTGATGAACCGGCCAAGGAGGCGGTCATCCTTGTAGTCAACGTAGCGAATGCCCGCTTCGGTGATCGGGCAGGGCTTCTTCTGGCGGCGCATGGGTTATTCCTCGTCGTCGTCGTCATCGTCGCTCGCGCGGCGGCGCGAGGCGAGCTCCTCATCGCTCAACTTGGGCGCGCCGAGCTCGTGCTCGTACAGCGTCACCAGGTAGCGCACCACGCCTTCGTCGAGCTTGAGCGCACGCTCGAACTCGGGCAGCGTGGACGGCGCGGTCGTGAAGTGGCTGATGATGTAGTAGCCACTCTCGTGACGGCCGATCTTGTAGGCCAGCTGACGACGACCCCAGTGCTCGATTTCCGCGGGTTCCGCGAGATTGAGCAGGGCCTGCAGCTTCTCGAGCTTTTCAGCAATCGTCGTGTCTTCGAGCGCACTGTCGAAGATGTACACGGCTTCGTACCGCCGCGTGGGGTTGCGGCGGATCTTGAGCTTTGCCACTCGGCAATCCTCCCTATGGTCTGAAGTGCCACCCGCAGTGCCGAGCCGCGGGCGGAGGGTACGCCGGAATCGACCGATTCCGGATGAGCCTTGAAGCCTAACAGGGAAGAGGGGCGGCTGGAAGGGTGGGCGGGACTCAGGACTCGGAACTTGAACTCAAAACCCGAAACTGATCTGTTTCGAGTTCTGGGTCCGAGTTTCGAGTCCTGGGTTTCTCCTCCCCCCATGTGCGGCCGCTACTCCTTCGGTAATCCCGCCCGGATCGCCACCCTTCCCCTGGGTGCGCCCCTCCCGGCCTACCCGGTGCGCTTCAACATCGCGCCCTCCCAGTCCGTGCCCCTGGTCCTCCACGACCGGGACGGTCGTCGCGCCCAGCTGGCGCGATGGGGGCTGGTCCCGTTCTGGGCCGATGATCCCTCCATCGGCAACCGGCTCGCCAACGCCCGCGGTGACACGGCCGCCACCAAGCCGGCCTTCCGCGCGGCCTTCAAGACGCGCCGCGGGCTGCTGCCATTGGATGCCTACTACGAGTGGCAGGCGTTGCCGGGCAGCAAGGTCAAGCAACCCTGGGCCATCGGGCTTCCCGATCAGGCGCCGTTTGCCGTGGCGGCCCTCTGGGAGCGCTGGATGCCCAAGGATCAGCCCGAGGCCGAGCCGCTCGTGACCTGCTGCATCGTGACCACGGAGCCCAACGCCACCATGGCCCCCATCCACGACCGCATGCCCGTCATTGTCGCGCCGGAGGACTATGACCAGTGGCTCGACCCGGCAGCACCCGACGCCGCGCAGGCGCTCATTCGCCCATGGTCCGGGCCCATGGAGGCCTGGAAGGTCAGCACCTACGTGAACGCGCCGCGCAACGAGGGCCCCGAATGCTGGCGACCGGTGGACGGGTCACCGGCCACACCGGCACCCGTCTCCGCCACGGATGAACAGCCCCGTCTCCTCTGACGGGGCCGCGTCCACCGTCAGGGCCGGGTGCCCGAGGTCTTCCGCAGGTAGAGATTGAGACTGCCGAAGCTCAGCTTCGACTTCATCTGCACCATCATGCGGCGTTCATCGTCGGTGATCCACACCTCGGCCTTCCCGTTCTGCGAGAAGATGCCCTTGGTCTGAAACGTGGGCTGCAGCACCACGGCGTCGAATTCTCCTGCCGGCACCGACACGCGTTCCTTGCGCAGCACGCGAATGCGTACCGGGTTGCCCTGCGCCTTGAAGTAGCGCGAGAACTCGTAGGTGCGCCCCACCTCGAGCGGCAGCGTGCGCACGAAGTACAGGAATGAGCCCTCGTCGAGCGGCTGCGCCACGGTGGGCTCCTCCGGCCGGTCGCCCTCGCGCATCATGCCACGCTCCGGGAAGATCTCGTAGCGACGCTTGCGCTCGTAGTTGCCCTCGTCCACGTCCTGGTGGTAGCGCAGCGAGTTGAGGCTGACGACATCGAACCAGGACTCGTAGTTGTCGTTCACCCGGTAGAGCGGAATGCCGCCCGTGATGGTGAACACCGTGTGCCAGGCGGTGCGCCCGCGCACTTCGGTGATTTCCTTCACCTCCATGCTGCCGTTGCCCACCTTGAGCGAGCCGAACTTCACGTCGTACTCGAGACGCTCGCCCACATCGAAGGGAACCGAGGCGGCGTCGGCGGGCAGCCGACGCGCGATCTGCGTCACAGTGGCCGCCTGCGCCGATTTCTGCGCGGACGATTGCGCCGACGCATTCCGCGCCCCGCCCAGCGACAGGGCGGCGCCAACGAACAGCGCGAAGGAAAACACGAGCGGCGACGTGCGAGACATGGTGTAGGGCATTGGGGACGGAAACGGGCTCGCAGGCAATACCCCGTCAGTCGCAAAAATGTGTCAGACCTCGGGCGCACCGCCGTCGAGCGGCGGGCCGCCCGGGATGGACGACCTGCCTCAGACGTTGAAGCGGAAGAGCAGCACGTCGCCGTCCTGCACGACGTACTCCTTGCCTTCCGAGCGCACGACACCCTTTTCCTTCGCACCCTTCCAGCCACCGTGCGTCACGAAGTCGGCGTAGGCCACCGTTTCCGCACGAATGAACCCCTTCTCGAAGTCGGTATGAATCACACCGGCGGCCTTGGGTGCCGTGTCGCCCCGATGAATAGTCCAGGCCCGCACTTCCTGTTCACCGGCCGTGAAGTAGGTCTCGAGACCCAGCAGCGAATAGCCGGCGCGGATGAGACGGTCGAGGCCCGCCGACTCGATGCCCAGCGAGGCGAGGAACTCCGCCCGCTCCTCGGCGGGCAGCTCCGCGAGCTCGCTTTCGATCTTGGCCGAGAAGGGCACGATCTGCGCCTGTTCGCCACTGGCCGCCACCGCCGCGCGCAGCGCCTTGAGGTACTGGCCCTCCTCTCCGGACAACTCGGCGTCCGTCACATTGGCCGCGTACAGCACCGGCTTGGCCGTGAGCAACTGCAGCCCCTCGAGCTGCGCCAGCTGCTCGCTCGTCAGTCCCGCGCGCCAGAGCGGCTTGCCCTCGGCCAGTGCCGCATTGGCGGCCTCGAGCGCCGGCAGCTCCGCCAGCGCGTCCTTGTCGTTGGACTTGGCCGCACGCCGCGCCTTGTCGAGCCGCTTCTCCACCTGTCCGAGATCCGACAGCGCCAGCTCGAGCTCGATGATTTCCTTGTCACGAGCCGGGTCGGGCTGCCCCATGACGTGCGTCACATCATCGTCGGCAAAGCAGCGGATGACGTGCACGATGGCATCCGTTTCGCGGATGTTCTGCAGGAACTTGTTGCCCAGCCCCTCGCCCTGCGACGCCCCCTTCACCAGTCCGGCGATGTCCACGAACTGCACCACCGCCGGCACCGTGCGCTTGGGCTGCACGATCTCGGCCAGCTTGTCGAGACGCGGGTCCGGCACCTCCACCATGCCCACGTTGGGCTCGACGGTGCAGAACGGATAGTTGGCCGCTTCCGCCTTGGCGGCGGTAAGCGCATTGAACAGGGTCGACTTGCCCACGTTGGGCAGCCCGACGATACCGAGGCGAAGCATGTGATTCTATGGGAAACGGGCCGGCCCCTGCAGGAACCGGCCCTGTGTACGGGGCGCAGCGTATCCCGGTAAATGTAGCAGCCCGCGGAAATATGATGCGACGTGGGCGGGCGGCCGGACGTACCGTGCGGGATGCAGGATTTTCGGAAGCTCAGGGTGTGGCGGGCGGCGCAGGATCTCGCCGTCGCCGTCCACGGCATGACGCAGACCCTTCACGGGACCGACGCCGCCAGCCTGCGGAGCCAGGTGCGGCGGTCAGCGTTGTCCATTGCGGCCAATGTCGCGGAGGGCGCCGTGAGCGGCAGTCCGCGACAGTTCGCCCGGTTTCTTCAAATGGCTATCGCCTCGACGTCGGAAACCGAAAGTCACCTTGATTTCGCCATTCGGGTTCGACTGTTGCCAGACGCCGAAGCGGGGAAGCTCATGCAGGATACGGTGGTGCTGCGGCGCCAACTGATTGCCTTGCGAAAACGCGTACTGGAGGCTGCGAACCAAAAACCCGGAACCTGAACTCAGAACTCGAAACTGATCAGTTTCGAGTTCTGAGTTTGAGTTCCGGGTTGTTGGTTGCGACCGGTGCCGCGTGCAGACAGCCGCTACTGCTTGCAGCTCCCCCTCGGATCCAGCCTCACTCCATCCACCTTCGGCCGCGCCCCGTTCCCCAGCTCAAGCGCGATATCCGCAATGAGTCGTGTCACCCGCTGCATGTGCGGGTAATCGATGTACTGGGGCTCGTCCGTCAGCTGATGGTAGGCCGAGTGGCCGCCGGTGGTGAAGAACGTCACCGGGATCCCCCACTTGGCGTACTCGTAGTGGTCGCTGCGGCAGTAGATGTTCATCGGGTGCCCGTTGGCATCCATGGCGTAGTCGAACACGAAGTTGTGCTTCCTGTCCTTGTTCACGCGCTCCACCAGGTCGCCCAGCTCGGTGGACAGTCGCCGCGAGCCCACCAGCTGCAGATAGTCCGGCCCGCCGCGCAGCGGCTCACCCGTTGCCGTCGCTCCGGTCACGTCGGTCGCACTGCCGCGTCCCACCATGTCCACGTTGAGCTGCGCCACGATGGAGTCGCGTGGCACCGTCGGGTGCTCCGTGAAGTAGGCCGAGCCCCACAGGCCCTTTTCTTCGCCGGCGTGCCACACGAACAGCGTGCTGCGCTTGGGTTTGGTTGTGAGGCTCGCCAGATACTCGGCCACTTCCTGCACCGCCACCGTACCCGAGCCGTCGTCGTCGGCCCCGTTGAAGATCGAGTCACGACGGGCGGGCTTCGTCTTGCGCAGCTCAGCCAGCTCGGCGTTGACCTGCGCGAACTGCTCGGGCGTGCCGAAGTTGCCTTCGTCTTCCACTCCACCGGGCCGCACGATGCGATTGAACACGAGGAGTGAGTCATGGTCGACGCCGCGCGGCACGGTGCCCACGTGATCGCTGTGCGCACCGACTGCCACGTACTGATGCTTGAGCACCGGATCGCTGCCCTCAAGCAGAGCCACCACGTTGCGCACGGGGAACTTGGGCGCCGTAATCTGCAGTGGCGCCGTGACCGTCACCCTCGCGCCTTCCGCGCCAGGTGCAAGGGCGGCGATACTCGTCGGGAACAGTTTGGTGGCCGCGGAGTCGCTCACCACCAGATAGCTTGTGCCCGGCGTGGGGTCCAGCGACTTGAGGTCGGGTCGGTTGACAAACGACAGCACACCCGCCGCGCCATTGGGCAGCAGCAGCAGCACCCCTCTCGCGCCCGCTGGTGTCGGGACTGGCCCGAACGCCACCTGCGAAATGGCCTGGTTGCTGCGCGGCACACGCAGCGCCACCAGTTTGCCGACGGCCTGAGCGGAGTCGATGGCGACATTGCCAAGATCGCCGCCAAAAATCAGCGGCACGTTGTCGAAGGACAGATCAACGCGCGAAGCGACCGCCCACTCCCTATTCAAGGCCAGCGAGGCACCGCCCGCAACAAACGTGGCCATCGGATCGACGCGTCGCACGCCGATCTTGAGCTCCTGAAAGAACGTCCCGTTCTCACCCGCCGGCTTGAGCCCCATGCGCTTCGCTTCCGCCGCCAGGTACTCGGTGGCCTTGAAGTGGCCCTCGGTCCCCACGTCGCGTCCGCCCAGCGAATCGTCGGCCACGATGTACAGCCGCGTCATCAGGTCCTGCGTGGTGATGGCGCCACTCGTGGGCCGGGGCTCGTGCTTGAGCGGCAGCGGCGACGAGTTCACGCCGGCCGGTACCGTGCGCGGGCGCGGTGCATCCTGAGCGACAAGCACCTGCGGGCCGAACCCGCTGCCCGATGCCAGCAGGGCAGCCGCTACCATCGTCAGGCGGTCCATCGAAACCCGCGGCATGTTGCGAACGCGGGACGTCATCCGATTCATCGTGTCTTCTGCGAAGTGTAGGGAATGCGCGCCATCTCCACGCGCAGAGACGGCTTGACCGTCGTCCACGCGGCGAGCAGGCCGTTTCGGGTGGCCACGAGACGCGGAAACCCGCTCTGACGCGCGCTCGACGTGGAGGCCACCGCCATCGATGCACTGGCCATCGCGCCGCTCTCCGTGAAACGCACGCGGCGCACCAGCACGTCCGAGGAATCGGCCGTGCGCTGCTCCAGCCACGACACGATGGGCTGCCCGTCCGGATCGAGCTCCACGTCCACCCGGCCCATGGGATTACCCTCGTCCACCCGCACGGGTTCACCAAAGGTCCGCCCACCGTCCACCGAGCGCACCACCCGCACCCGTGCGCTGTCGTTGGGCGCGGCAAACCACGCCACCACCACCGTGTCGCCGCGGGAGGCGGCCTGCGGCCCGTTCACCGGACAACCGGCATAGTGCCACTGGTCGGGGTGCACGATCTGCGGCGCACTCCAGCCGCTACCCGTCCGGCGTGAAATCGCGATGTCGCGAATCTCCTCCGCCGTCCGGTCGCGATACACCACGATGCGACCGTCACCGGTCAGCGCCGTGCCCGTCTGACAGCAGTCGCAGGCGCGTGCGTCCAGCAGCGCTTCGTCGCGGAGTTGCCCGTCGGCGCCAAGCACCGCGCTGCGGATGGTCATTTCACGTGCCGAGTCGGGCATGGCACTCTTGCGGCCGTCCAGCCACACCAGCCCCACGTCGGATGTCCCCTCCGCCCACATCGACACGAATCCATGCTCGGCTTCGAGTCCGTCCGTATGCGGCGAGATCGGCGCCTCCCAACTGCGTCCCGCATCGCGCGAACGCGACACACGCACGCCGTACGCATACTTGCCGCTGCCCTCGCGCTCCAGCCAGTGCGTCACGAGATCGCCGTTGGGCAACGCGAGCACACTCGGGAAGTCGGCCCAGTTGACGAACAGGGGCCGTTCGGCGGCCGCGGTGCGCGCCGAGTCCCAGCGGGAGCCGTCATGGCGGGCCACGCGCACGCGCACCGTGGAATCGGTGAGGCGCTCTGTCCATGACAACCACACGCCGCCACTGGTATCGAGCGTCAGGTGTGGTGTGCTGCGCGTGAGCACCGCGCTGTCCATGGCCGGCGATTCGACGGGCACGGGTGTGCCCAGCGCAAGGTTCGCATCACTCGGCGCATCGTGGCTGCCGCTGCACGCAGCAAGACTCAGCAGGGCGCCGCAAGCAGCTGCGGCGAGCGTGATGAGAGGCATCTTGGTATGTTGGCGCATCCCCAAAGCTGCTGCCCGGTAGCAACGCGGGGAACCACCCCACCTCTTCCTGCAGGATTTCCACGATGCGGCACTTCGCGCGCGGGGCATCCGTCCCGTCATTGCACCATTCATCACGCCTGATGCGCCGTACGCTGGCGCTGGCCGCCGCGGCCCTGGCCCCCCTGTCCTTCACCCCGGGAACCGCGGTGGCCCAGACGGCGGCGACCTTCCCCACACCCGACGCCACGCTCGCCCGACTCTGGACGCTGGGCATGGACAGCTCACAGGTGCAGCGGCTGGGGCAGGTGCTGCTCGACTCCATCGGTCCGCGACTCACCGGCACCGCGCGCCAGAAGATGGCCAACGACTGGCTGCTTTCGCTCTACAAGCAGTGGGGCGCCGAGGGCCGCAACGAGCAGATCGGCACCTGGCGCGGCTGGCGTCGCGGGCACTCGCATATCGATCTCATTGCGCCGCGCATGCGTTCGCTGGAGGGCACCATGCTGGCGTGGAGCCCTGGCACCAAGGGCAAGGACATCACGGCAAACACGGTGGTGCTGCCGCGCTTTGCCGACAGCACCGAGTTCGTGAAGTGGTTGCCGCAGGCCAAGGGCAAGTTCGTGCTGGTGTCGGCGCCGCAGCCCACTTGCCGTCCGAGTGACAACTGGACCCAGCATGCCACGCCCGCCAGCAAGCTGCGCATGGATAGCGCACGCGCCGAGGTCAATCGCGAGTGGGGCGGCAGCAGTGTGCGCGGCACCGGTTACAGCAATGCGCTTGGCACCGGCAGCCTCGGCATGCGGCTCGAAGAGGGCGGCGTGGCCGGCGTGATCACGTCGCGGCCCAAGAATGCCTGGGGCACCATCGATGTGTTCGAGACCTACAACACGAAGGCCCCGGCCATCGCGCTCTCGTGTGAAGACTACGGCCTCGTGTTCCGTCTCACCGAGAACAACCAGGGCGCGAAGCTGCGCATCAACACCGATGCCGAGCTGCTGGGCGAGCAGCCCATCTTCAACACCATTGGCATGCTCAAGGGCAGCGAAAAGCCCGACGAGTATGTGCTGCTGTCGGCGCACTTCGATTCCTTCGACGGCGGCAGTGGCGCCACCGACAACGGCACCGGCTCCCTCACCATGCTCGAGGCGTTCCGCTTGTTGGCCACGGCCTACCCCAAGCCCAAGCGCACCATCCTCGTGGGCCACTGGACGGCCGAGGAGCACGGCCTCGTGGGATCGCGCGCCTTCACCGAAGATCATCCCGAAGTGGTGGAGGGTCTGCAGGCGCTGTTCAATCAGGACAACGGCACCGGGCGCATTCAGAGCATCAACGCCGCCGGCCTGCCCAACGCCGGCGTGCATCTGCGCGAGTGGCTGGCCAAGCTGCCCACGGAAGTATCGAGCGTGCTCACCCCGCGCATTCCCGGTTCGCCCAGCGGCGGTGGCAGCGACGACGCCAGCTTTGCCTGTCACGGCGCACCGGCCTTTGGCATGGGTGGCGTGAGCTGGGATTACGGCACCTACACCTGGCACACCAATCGCGACACCTACGACAAGGTCGTGTTCGACGACCTGAAGCACAACGCGACGCTGGTAGCCATGCTGGCCTATCTGGCCAGCGAAGATCCGAGCAAGATCACGCGCGAGCGGGCCACGGCGGCCGACATGGCGCCGCAGGGCCGCGCGGCAGCGGCCGGTGGGGCCCAGGGAGCCGGAACCTTTGCCTGGCCCACGTGTCAGAAGGCGCCACGGAAGACCAATCCGCGTCTCCGGTAGCGTACAGTTTTACGCGCCAATTGGCGTGTCGGCTAGCGGGTCCAGATCACAATGGACCCGCAGCCATCAAAATCGTTGAACTCAGGGGGGGCGAACGCGGCGCGATAGATCTCGATTCGCTTGGCTCGCTGCAGGAGCAGCTCTTCGTCTTCGATGTCAATCTTCCCGTTGTCGATACCATCGACATAGAAACGCGGTCGACAAGGCCCTGCACCTCGCCACAACATCAGTTGTCGGCGTCCGCGTGAGCCTGCCTCGGTTCGCGCGATCATGGATTGGCTGGCGACGAACGCGGGGGTGACCTGCGGTGTCTTGTTGAGCGTCGCCTCGTCGATATACGACCCCCGCCCCGTGCGACGTCGCGCTTCGAACGAAAGTTCCTCGGTAGAAATGCGGCGTCCTTCGACAAGCATCGTGGCCAACTGCGGGGGCACCGGCGCCAAACGGATCTCACCTATCGCAACCGTCGCCTGCGTCGGCTCAACATCGATGAATTGCGGCTGATACCCGATACCGCGTACCATCAGTTGTTGCGAATGGCCCGGTCGCTGCAGACTGAATTGTCCGTCCGCGGACGGACGACCCAGGAATTCCCCCGTTACCGCATCACCAATGCTGGCGTTCGCCATCGGCTGTCCTTGCGTGGTGACGACGCGCCCCTCGATGGTGATGTGTCGCTCAGACGTTGCTGGCGTAACAACGACCAGATTGCGTTGCAACACGAACTGGGGAATTCGAGCGAAGACGCGCACCGTATCGGCGAGTCCCTCCAAGGTGACACGAAGGACGATGTCAGCGTCAGTCGGAACGCCGCAGAGGATGAATTCGGTATCGAGTAGCGCGGACGTCGTCGATCCCATCTCGCGACGTTCGATCTGGCCGGCGCCCAAATGAGTCTCCAGCCAGAGCGCTGCGATTTCCGGTCGTACACCGACGTTGGCGGTTGCTGTGCGCTCAGCGCGGTCAGGCATCGACGCTGATTCGAGCCTGCCGCGAATGATCCCGAGATCCGGCGGAGAAGGACCGCCGCACATGAGCGCAGAATAGCGCTGACGCGTGGGGGTTGCCAACACCGCGTCGACACTCCGACGATCCACGACGTCGACGTTTGACCGAAGCGTATCTATGCCGATCGAATCCAAGAGGGCGGCGTGCGCACTGATCTCATGGCGTCCTGAAGGAAGATTGCGGAACTCGAAACGTCCTCGCTGGTCCGTTTGCGCTTGCAGGCCAAGCGCAGCGATCCGCACGGTGGCGCCACGAAGCCCGGCACCACCATTCAAGGAATCGCGAACCATACCACGCACGACACCGCTACCTGCCGACCCCTGCGCCAAAATCGAAATCGGTGAGACCGTCGCGAGTGCGACGCCAATTATAAAGAGCAGGCCCGTCAGGCGTAGAAGACACTCCGCGCCTGAACCCACGCGCCACCAGCCGATCAAAGCCTCCAGTTTCGCAGCAGACATATGCCGTCCTGGTTCAAGCATGGGGCCAACTCACAGGCGTGCCCCAACTTCCACCGACCCGCGCTCGATATCGGCAAACGCGCGGCCAGCAGGCGAAGGTTCCCCTCAACCTGCATTGTGAAAACCTCGGTCGAGATTGTTGCCGTCTTGTCAATGATGTTGACGAGATTACGCCGCTGGAGGTGATGGAGTGTCCACCAGTTGGGCTGATGCACACTGCAGGCAGTGATGCGTACACTGAAAGGTTAGGTAGATTGTCCTACCGCCACGAATCGACAAATCGAATGAGTCCAGCGAGGTGCCAACGTATGGGGGTGAGCGAGCGTCCACCAGTGTGCGAACGCGAACTGCCAGTACAAGGTTGAGCCCGGCACCTGATGTCGTGAGTGAGATGGCAAGGAGGGCGCACCCTTCACTGAATCGAAACGCTTGGGTACCACTCGAGGGAGCCCTCTATGGAGGTCGTTCTTCGATGGCTGAATCACCACACGACGCTGGCGGCAATGTTGGCCTTTCCGGCCAGCGATGATCCGAGCAAGATCACACGCGAACGGGCCACGGCGGCCGACATGGCGTCGCAGGGTCGTGCGACAGCGGGTCCAGATCACAATGGACCCGTAGCCGTCGAAGTCTTATACTTGCGAAACCAGGAAGCCGCAATTGCAGACGTTCACAACATGACGTAGCGCGCTGAGGGTGTGTATGCGCAAGCTATCCGCAGTGCTGATTGTTGGACTCGCCGTACCGGCGTTGCGCGTCGAGGCACAGGCCGGCATCACCAGTCTACGCGGCCAGGTCGTTTCCAGATCAGGATCGCCTGTTTCCAACGCGCTGATTCGAATCGAAGGACAAAACCGAACCGTCGAGGCGCGTGCTGACAGCACTGGCGTGTTTGTTTTTCCCGGACTTTCTATAGGTCGGTGGCGCGTGGTCGTGCAGTCTCTGGGCTTCATGCCCGACACCACAATGGTGGAATTGACCGATGATCAGACCACGATCCGCGTACAGTTGCGTTCTGCGGCAACCGATTTGGATCTCGTACTCGTGTCGGCCAGGTGGTGGGGTGTGCGAGGAGTGGTCGGGACCAAGGGGTATACCCCACTTGCCGATGCATCCGTGGAGGTCGTTGGTCGAAAACGCAGAACGCGTACGAACGCGGCTGGTTTCTTTGCACTGGAGCTTTCGCGCAACGAGTCGTACTTGCTCAGAGTTGAGCGTGAAGGATTCCGTGACAGATTGTTTTCCATAAGGCTCGCAGACACACGAGTAGAAGAGCTTTCTGTCCTCCTCGACTCAGCGAACAACGTGCCTTGGGAACTGAATGCGCTGGACGAACTCGATCGGCGGCTCCGAATGGCCAGTCCCATGAGCGCGCGCGTTGCGAGGGGCGAGCTGCTCAAGTACGCCGTTGGCGACCTCAGTGATGCATTGGCGCTTTCCTCGAGCATGTTGGCGAAGGGTTTGGTCTTGAATCGCGATGCCTGCGTCTTCTTGGACGGTGTTGCGAGGCCGGGGCTGCCGGTTGATGCTGTCGATCCAAGAACGGTTGAATTCGTGGAGGTGTACGGACCCAGCGACGATCGAAGCGGAACTCTCGCACGTCGATGGCCACCGAACGCCCCCTGTGGCGTCGATGTCCCGCAACAGATGCGGCGCAGTGGGGTTCGTGGCGCGACGGTCCGCTACGTGGTCGTCTGGTCCAGAAAATGAACCGTACGTGGAGGTTCGGGTCTCGGGAACCTTTGCCTGGCCCACGTGTCAGAAGGCGCCACGGAAGTCCAATCCGCGTCTCCGGTAGGACCAACCGTTCTCCGCCGCTCGTGCGGTCCCTGGGTGCTCCGATGCCGTGGCCCCGTTGTGCAGTTCGAGTTTTCGCTGCGTTCTGCAGTGCATTGCCCGCCACCGTATCCGCCCAAGCGGCCGATACGGTGCGCGGTGTCGTCTACGACAGCCTGCTCATGGCGCCAATCGAAGGCGCGACCGTCATTGGCTCGTCCGCCGGGCAGGACGCGTCCTCGCAGGTTACAACGGACCGACTGGGCCGCTTCGTGCTGGTGTCGGTGCTACCTCTGCAGCGTATCGCAGCGTATCACGAATCGCTCGAAGTCCTCGGCGTCTCCGCACTCAGTGCTGCACGACCTACTGCGACAGGGCCTTGGCAGGTCGCACTCTCCACGCCGAGTGCGGAAACTATCTGGACGCGACTCTGCAGCGGCCACAGGCCGCGGGACGGACGCGGAGGCATCGTGTTTGGAACGGTACGCCGCGCGGTGGATTCGTTGCCGGTGGCCGCCGCACAGCTCGAGTTGCAGTGGGAAGACATCCGCGCCATGCGCCGCCCGAGTGACACTGCCGCGGTCTATGCCGCAGTCACTACCCGGAGCAACGCCGAGGGGATCTTCGCGTTCTGTGGGGTGCAGGAGTTTGGCCAGTCAGGCATAGTCGCGAGTGCGGGCAGCAGCCGGAGCGCCGGGGTCCTCATTCCAGCCGACTTGAGGCCGGTGCGCCGAATCGATCTAACGGTTGGCGAACCACAGTCGCGCGGCAGCGTACGTGGCACCGTGGTCGATGAGGATGGTCGACCCGTAGCCGATGCCAATGTGCTGGTGGACGGACTGAGCGAAGGCGGTACGACCGGCAAAGACGGCCGGTTTCAGCTCGTGGATGTTCCACTTGGAAGCCGGATGATGGTCGCTCGCAAGGTCGGGCATGTTCCGGTCTATCGCCCACTGAATGTGTCGCCCGCCTCCGCCGGAGACCTTGTCCTGCGATTGGAGCGCGGGGTCACGTTGGAAGGGGTCAAGGTGCGTGCCCGCGCCAACGTGTCGCGCGACCGGCGTGAGTTCGACGAGCGGCGACTCGCCGGCCAGGCCCAGCTCATGGACTCCACACAACTGCGGAATTTCACGTCGCTGCAAACCGCGTTGCGCAGTTACCCGTCGCTCAACGTAGTTACCGCCAACAACGGCACAGAGTTTAGGAAACTCTGATCAGGTAGGAATCGTAGGCTGTGTGGAAAAGTTATGCGTCAGT